>X103_Eurasian_Blackcap__coassemble_176_pt1 | contig 62288 bp, 58 predicted proteins | sample X103_Eurasian_Blackcap__metabat2_low_PE_003 | metagenome-assembled genome bin X103_Eurasian_Blackcap | reverse complement strand
GATGATAAACAAAAGAGGCATCAATACAAAATTGAGTTTTTCAATTCCACTTTTAATCCCTCTAGCAACAAAATATCCCGTGATTGCCACAATGACAAAAAGACAAAATATTTGCATATAAGCCTGATTTTGTATAAAGTTAGTGAAAAGACCTGTTGATATTTCGGCATTATGAGGTAGGTGAAAGCTCATATAAAAAAGATAATACAAAACCCATCCTAGCACTACACAATAAAATGTAAGAATCATAGGTCCGCCAATAATAGTGATCCCCGCCCACTTCCATTTTTTTGAGTTACTTTCATCTAGCATCTCAAAAGCATCTTGCGCATTTGTTTTGGTATGGTTTCCAATGATCATTTCTCCAATGAGCATTGATACTCCAATAATAAAAGTGATAACGAGAAACAAGAGAACAAAAGCCCCGCCACCACTTGTTCCTACCATGTATGGAAATCTCCAGATGTGCCCTAATCCGATTGAGCTACCCAAAGTAGCCAATATAAATCCAAGTTTAGAAAAATTTGTCACTTTTAATCCCTAGTTTATAGATTCTGATTGTATAGTCGCGTGAGAAAGACTAAGGCTTGAGGCTACCAAATTTTTACTTAAAAAACCATAAAATAGTATAAAAATTTACTTAAAAGTTGTATTTTAGAAATTGTTAGGTATGATTACCAGTTAGCATTAAGTTGAGGTGAGATGAATTGAGGTATAGAATTTACTATGAAGATACAGATTGTGGTGGGGTTGTTTATCACAGTAACTATTTGAAGTTTTGTGAACGCGCTAGGAGTGAAATTTTTTTTCAAAAAGATAAGTTGCCTTTTAATGCAAAAGGGAGTTTTGTTGTGCATTCCTTAAATGCACAATATCTTCTGCCTCTTCGGCTAGGTGATGTTATCGAAATTAAAACCATATTAAAAGAGCAAAGACGAAGTTCTATTCTTTTAAGACAAGAAATTTTTTGTGTTATGAGTGCTGATAAAAAAAATAATGAAAGCAAGGTTTTTGCTATGGATGTGAGACTTGCTTTTATTGATTCTCAAACTCATCGAGCGATAAAAATACCATTAGAATTATTGGAGATATTGTTATGATGCAAAAAAAATCACAGATCAATTATCCTTGCAAATGGGAGTATAGAATCATTGGAGAAGAGAGGGAAGTGATTGAAAAACAAGTCTTTGATTTGATGTTAAAGCCCTATAGTTTAGAGGTCAAAAATCGATCTAAACAAGGGAAATTTATTTCAATGCATTTGATTGTAGAGGTTGATTCAGAGGAAGATCGTAATCAGATTTTTAGAAAATTACAACAAATAGAAAGAGTAAAAATGGTACTTTAAGTTACTTTTAGTAACATTTTTTAGAAATGCATTGATTTTGACTGCCCTTGTTCTTATAGGGCGCTTGTTATAATTTAACACTATGAACATTCATATACCTAAGTTGTCGTATCTTTATGATATGACCAAAATTATTCTTTGGAGACTTTATGCAAACTTTACTAGACTTATTTAATGATATATTTTATTCTTATTGGCTTGTTCCAATACTTGTGATTATGGGGATTTATTATAGCTTCAGGCTTGGTTTTGTTCAACTGAGATTGTTTGGAGAGAGCATCAAAGTAGTGAGTGAAAAAGTTGATGCAGAGGACAAGCACGCAGAGCATATTAGTCCATTCCAAGCTTTAATGATTTCTACAGCCTCAAGAGTTGGTATTGGTAATATTGCAGGTATTGCAACAGCCATTACTGTTGGTGGTTCAGGAGCAGTGTTTTGGATGTGGTTAACTGCTTTTTTGGGCGGTGCAAGTGCATTTGCAGAGAGCACATTAGCTCAAGTTTATAAAAGTAAAGATGGAAATGGTTTTAAAGGCGGACCAGCTTATTTTATTCACAAGGGATTAGGCAGTAGGGCATTGGGAATGCTATTTGCAGTTGTATTGATTTTGACTTATGCATATGGTTTTAATGGATTGCAATCCTATACGATGACTTCTTCTTTTGAAATTTATTATCGTGCATCTAATGGCGTGAGTTTTGCTGATAGCAACTGGACTTTCTATATCGGGATAATTCTTGCCATCATCTCTATTATTATGTTTTTTAGCAAGAGTCATTTTATTGGAAAGATTAGCGCAAAGGTTGTGCCTTATATGGCTTTAGCTTATATTTTGTTAGCGGTTTATGTTTTCTTTAGTCATCTCGGCAAGGTTCCAGAAGTTTTTAGTGATATTTTTAAAAATGCTTTTGATTTTAAGTCAATTTTTGGTGGATTTGCAGGTAGTGCAATTGTCATTGGAGTAAAAAGAGGACTTTTTTCTAATGAAGCTGGAATGGGGTCTGCTCCAAATGCTGCAGCAGCCGCACATACAAGTCATCCAGTTAAACAAGGTTTAGTTCAAGCTTTAAGCGTTTTTATTGACATTTTGGTGTGCTCTAGCTCAGCTTTTTTGGTGCTTTTTTCTTCACATTTTACTGGAAAAGGGCAAGATTTAACAGCAATGCCTCTTGTTCAGGAAGCAATGAAAGAATATTTTGGTCCTCTAGGCTTATATTTTGTTACGATCGCTATTGTGCTTTTTGCAGTAACCTCTTTAATTGGAAATTATTACTACGCACAGGCTAATATTAAATATTTAACAAATTCCAAAGTGGTTATGAGACTTTTTCAAGCAAGCGCTGTTATAATGGTTTTTGTAGGAGCTCAAATGAATTTAAAACTTGCTTGGAGTCTAGCAGATGTTTTAATGGCGTTAATGGCGACATTGAATATTATTGCTGTTTTATTGCTGGGTAATGTTGTATCAAAAGTTTTAAAAGACTATATGAAGCAAAAGAAACAAGGTCTTGATCCGCAATTTAGTGCCAAAAAGCTTAATATTAAAAATGCGGAGTGTTGGGATTGATAAGTTAAGATAAAATTATTTTAATTTATTCTCAAATTTTAAGAAGGGCTTAGACTTTTAAGGGTTTAAGCCCTTTAATACTTTTTGATACAATTTTAGACTTCTTGATTCTACTTGATTTGAGGTTAAAGATGCAGAATATTAGAAATTTTTCTATCATCGCTCATATTGATCATGGAAAATCTACACTTGCAGATCGTTTAATACAAGAATGTGGTGGTGTGAGTGAGAGAGAAATGGTTAGTCAGATTATGGATACAATGGATATCGAAAAAGAGAGAGGCATCACTATTAAAGCACAATCTGTGAGGTTGGAATATTGCTATGAAGGACAGGATTATATTCTTAATTTAATCGATACTCCTGGTCATGTGGATTTTAGCTATGAAGTGAGTCGAAGTCTTTCTGGTTGTGAAGGGGCGCTTTTAGTTGTTGATGCCTCTCAGGGGGTTGAAGCGCAAACGATTGCAAATGTTTATATTGCAATTAATAATAATCTTGAAATTATTCCTGTGATTAATAAAATTGATCTACCAGCAGCTGATCCTTTGAGAGTAGCTGAAGAGATAGAATCAACTATTGGGATTGATTGCACTGATGCTTTAGGAGTGAGTGCCAAGACAGGTGTAGGAATCAGGGAGCTTTTGGAGAGAATCATTACTCAGGTTCCACCACCAAGCGGAAATCCTCAACTTAGCACAAAAGCTTTAATTTATGATTCTTGGTTTGATAATTATCTTGGAGCACTGGCGCTTGTGAGAGTGATTGATGGAAGTATAGAGATAGGACAAGAAGTGTTAATAATGAGTACAGGGAAAAGACACGAGGTTTTGGGGCTATATTATCCTCATCCTGTGGAAAGAAAAAAAACCAAAAAAATAGCTTGTGGCGAAATTGGAATTATTTCTTTGGGATTAAAAAGCGTAACGGATATGGCAGTAGGAGATACGATTACAGATGCAGTCCGCCCAACTTTATCGCCAATTGAAGGTTTTAAGCCCGCTAAACCTTTTGTGTTTGCAGGGCTTTATCCAATTGAAACGGATAAATTTGAAGATTTGCGTGATGCTCTTAATAAATTACGGCTCAATGATTCTGCATTAAGTTTTGAGCCAGAAACAAGTATTGCGCTTGGGTTTGGTTTTCGCGTTGGATTTTTAGGGCTTTTGCATATGGAGGTAGTTAAGGAGCGTTTAGAAAGAGAGTTTGCTTTATCTTTAATTGCGACAGCACCTACAGTGATTTATGAAGTTGAACTTACAGATGGAAGCAGTATTATGGTGCAAAATCCAAGTGAGTTGCCACCAGAACAGAGAATTGCAAAAATTAAAGAGCCTTATGTTAAGGCTTCAGTGATCACGCCAACAGAATATTTAGGGAATATTATTACATTACTCTCAAATCGTCGCGGAATCCAAGAAAAAATGGATTATCTAAACGAAAATCGTGTGATGTTGGAGTACGCATTACCTAGCAATGAAATTGTGATGGATTTTTATGATAAATTGAAATCTTGTACAAAAGGATATGCAAGCTTTGATTATGAACCAATAGGAATGAGAGAGGGGAATTTAGTGCGATTAGATGTGCGTGTTGCAGGAGAAGTGGTTGATGCATTGTCAATTATTGTTGATAAATCAAAGGCCTATGAAAAAGGTAAAGCGCTTGTTGAATCTATGAAAGAATTAATACCGCGACAACTTTTTGAAGTTGCTATTCAGGCAAGTATAGGAAATAAAATTATTGCACGAGAAACAATTAAATCAATGGGTAAGAATGTGACAGCAAAGTGTTATGGAGGGGATATTACGCGTAAAAGAAAACTGCTTGAAAAACAAAAAGAAGGTAAGAAGCGACTTAAGGCAATTGGAAAAGTAGAGCTTCCACAGGAAGCTTTTTTAGCTGTTCTTAAAATTGACTAAAGCAGAGCAAGACTCTTGTCTTGCTCGCAGAATACAACTAGAATCCTAATTTTTTTATTTCGGCTTGGATTTTTTGTAGTTTTTCTTTTGCTAGATTGAGGTTTTCTTCATTGGTTTGAATTATTTCTTGAGGTGCATTCTTGATAAAATTTGGATTTTTTAGCATCGATTCTAGTTTAACAATTTCTTTGTCAAGTTTTTCTTGTTGTTTAAATAATCTCTTTTTTACTGCAGTGAGATCAATATTTTTTAATTCCAAGAAGCTTTGACAATATTTACCCAAATCACTTAAAGCATTATTTGGTGCTTCGTGAGTAATTTTTATTTCTTTGGTTTTGCTGCACTTTGATACAAACCGAATTAAGAATTCTTCATTGCATTTTTGGTTTAATTTTAACATAATGGATTCAATTGCCTTATCGCTTGAATCAAGAAGAGTTTTAATTCTCCTGACAGAAACGATACAATCTTGGATTATATGAAATTCATTTTCAATTTCTTCATTTCTTGTTGTTTCTTGAGGATAAGGAGAAATCATAATGCTAGGCGAGGTATCAAGGTTGCTGTAATTTAGTCGATGCCAATATTTTTCTGTGATAAAAGGCATAAATGGATGAAGTAATTTTAAGGTATCTTTTAGAATGCTACCTAGTTCAAAAACAGCATTTTTTTCTACCTTAGTAAGCTCAATTCCCCAATCGCAAAACTCAAACCATATAAAATTAAAAAGACTAAGACCTGCATCGTTGAATCGATAAGAATTTAATTCCTCGTGTATCTTTTTAACCAAACAATTAAAACGAGATCTCATAAAAAGTCCAACTTTACTTTGATAGTCTTCTAATCTTTCTTTATCTTTAAAGCCACTGAAATGCTGATCTTGTTGCTGTGCATAGAGTTCAAGAAATTTGATTGCATTTTCAATTTTGTTTAAAAAATTTTTTGTGTGTTCAAATTTATCTTCAGAAAGTTTTATATTTCTACCTTGGATACATAAAAGTGTGAGTGTAAAGCGTAAGTTGTCAGCTCCATATTCTTTGATTTTATCAAGAGGATCAATAACATTTCCTCTGCTTTTACTCATTTTATTTCCAAATTCATCGCATACTAATGCATGCAGATAAACATCTTTAAACGGAAGCTCTTTCAGAAGGGATTCGCCACTAAAAATCATTCTAGCCACCCAGAAAAATAAAATATCAAAGCCTGTGATGAGTAAATTATTGGGGTAAAAATCTTTTAAGTCCTGAGAAGTATATTTTTCTTTAAAGTCTTTGTTTCCCCAGCCAAGAGTACTAAATGCCCATAATCCAGAGCTAAACCAAGTATCTAGTACATCTGGATCTTGAGTGATATTTTTGCTAGAACAATGCTTGCACTGCGCTGGTTTTTCTTCTTCGCTTGCAAATTGCTTTTGACAATCATCGCAATACCAAATAGGAATTCTATGACCCCACCAAAGCTGACGACTGATGCACCAATTTCTAAGTTCTCGCATCCAAGCATTGTAGTTATTTTTCCATTCCTTTGGAAAAAAAGTCAATGCATTGTTGTTTATTTTTTGAATCGATTGCTTTGCAATTTCGGATTTTACAAACCATTGTTTTGAGATATATGGCTCTACAACATTACCACAGCGATAGCATTTTCCAACTTGATTATCATAATCTTCTATATGGTCTATAAATCCTTGATCTTGAAGTTTTGCAATGATTTTTTCTCTTGCTTCTATACGATCTAATCCTTGAAACTCTTGAGCAGTTTCATTGAGAATTCCTTGTGGATCAAAAACAACAATGGATTCAAGTTGGTGTCTTTTGCCTACTTCATAGTCATTGATATCGTGTGCGGGAGTAACTTTCACACAACCTGTCCCAAAACTCATATCAACAGCTTCATCGGCAATGATTTTAATCTCTCTATTTACTAGAGGAAGAATAACCTTTTTGCCAATTAAATGCTGATAACGAGTATCATTTGGATTTACCATTACAGCAGTATCACCAAAAAAAGTTTCAGGTCGAGTGGTGGCAATGATGATAAATTCTTGGGAATCTTTGATAGGATATCGAAGGTGATAGAGTTTACCTTTATTTTCTTCGTATTCTACTTCAATATCAGAAAGAGCTCCATCTTTGCAACACCAATTGATCATATAATCACCTTGAATGATTAGTCCTTCCTCATACCAAGTTACAAATGCTTTTCTTACGGCGTTTGCAAGCCCTTTGTCCATTGTAAAACGAGAACGAGACCAAGCGGGAGATATGCCTAAGAATTGCATTTGCTTTTCTATTTGCCCTCCACTTTTTTCTTTCCATTCCCATACTTTTTTTACAAAGGCTTCACGCCCTAATTCTTCTTTTTTGACCCCTTCTGCTAAAAGTTGTTTTTCTACGATATTCTGTGTAGCAATTCCTGCGTGATCAAGACCAGGCTGATAGAGTGTTTTGTATCCACACATTCTTTTATAGCGAGTCATAATGTCTTGGAGAGTAAAGGTGAGAGCGTGTCCTATATGCAAAACCCCTGTAACATTTGGGGGCGGCATCATGATACAGAAATTTTTCCCTTCTTTTTGAATTTCTTGGTTACCATCTATTTCAAAATAGCCTCGTTCAAGACAAATTTGATAAATTTTTTGCGTTTCTTCTAATTGCATTTTTGTCCCTTAATTTTTAATTATAAGCAGAGGTAGATTCTGAAAAATTGTATCAAAATTTATCTAATTTAAACTATTCTTAGTGGCTTATGGGAATATTTTTAAGCTTTAGACAAACCAGAGTTATATGATTTAAGTGACAAAAATAAAGAAGTAATTTATCGTGGATACGATTTAGAGAATAAATTTTTGATAATCTGCTTGATAAGTCTTTTAATCAATCATTAATACCAGTAAAAATTATCTGGAATATTTTTTGCTTAATATGCTATATATTATCAAAAGGAGTCAATATGACTTATGAACTAAAATCACCAATTTTAGGTTTTGAGCATATCACACAAATTCAGTTTCAGAGGATTGATTCTTTGCTTGCAAAGATTGAAAACAAGAGTGAACATTTTGAAATCTATCTTGTCAATCCTTACGAGCTAAGAGAATACTCTTTTGATATTCCAAAGAATATTCAGCTTTTGCTTTCTCTAAATGCTTCTTCTCAAGTAGAAGTATATTGTGTGCTTGTTTTGCAAAAAGATTTAGAAAATTCTTTAGTAAATTTTCTAGCACCGATTGTATTAAATCACGATAATAATACAGCAGCACAAATAGCACTCAGTATGAGAGACTATCCAGATTTTGATTTTACAGCCAAATTGAGCAGTTTCATCAAAAAAAGTGCTTAAAATAAGTGATGGATCTCCTCTAGAGCTTTTTGCATATCATTGCTTATTTCAAAACTACCTCCTAGAGCTCCATAGAGATTAATATTTGCTTCAAGGAAGGTATTTTTAAGACTGATGATATTGATTTGAAGCTCAAGAAGTGATCTTTGAGCATCTATTACTTCCAAATAAGAAGAGTATCCTGAATTGTAGCGACTTCTAGCGTGTTTAAGTGCTTCTCTTGCAGCATATTCTTCTTTTTTAAGACTTTTTAGCTCTGTTTGTAACCAAATGATGCTTGCGTGTGCGTCCTTTGCTTCTTGATAAGCTTTAATAACTGTATCTTTATAAATATAGGCAGCCTCATTCATATCGGCTGTAGCTACTCCAAATTCCCCTCTGAGTTCTCCACCTTTAAATAGTGGTGTAAGAATGCTTCCAGTCACTCCTCCTAAAGTAAGAAATTTTGTAAAATTAGCAAGTCCGAGAGCTCCAAGATTTAATCCGATGTTAAAATCAGGTAGAAAATCAGCACGAACCTTTTTTAAATATTCATTACTTGAGGCAAGTCTAAATTCTGCATAGAGGACATCAGGGCGATTATTAAGCAGGGTTGATGAAATGTATTTTGGTAATTTTGGTGGTATAATTTTTTTAAAATTTTTATTGGTTTGTATGTCTTTTGAATCAATTCCAGTGAGATATTCAAGAGCATTTTTAACTTTTATAATAGCAAGCTTTGTATCAGCGATTTGAGCTTTTGCAGATTCAAAGAGAATTTTTGCTTGTTGTGTATCATAAGAACTAATATATCCAGCTTTTTTTCTATCTTCAATAATGTCTAATTCATCTTTTCTGGTTTTTAGTGTATCATATAGGAGATCAAGCTGATCTTCAAGTGCTGATAGCTGAAAGTAATTTTTGGCAACTAACATATCCACTTCAAGTAATGTCGCATAGCTTTGAGCGATACTGGCTTGCATTGCATAAAATTTACTTTTTTGCTGATGGCGATATTTTCCAAAAATATCAAGATGATAAGAAAAATCTAATTCTGCCTGCCCAAGTCCATAAAGCGGATGAAGAAAGCTTTTGCTATATTCTGGTGCAATGCTAAGATCAAGACTAGGATAGAGTGTGCTTCGTGCAATTTTTAATGCACTTTTAGCTGCATCAATATGTGTTCTTGCAATTTGGTTTTGCGTATTGTATTCTCTTGCTTTTGTAATAAGGGCAATAAGATGGGGGTCATTAAAACTTTCCCACCAATTTTTTGTAACCTTTTCTTGCGATTGATTCAGTTTGAGTATAACCTGAGAATTTTTTGGTGGAGTTGGTATTTTTGGCGCACAAGCATTAAAAAATATCATAATCAATAAGATAGTTAAAGGCTTTATTAGAGAGATAGAGTGAAGATAAGGTGTTGGATTCATTTGGTATAAACCTTCACAACAACGCTCATTCCAGCACGCAAATTTTCGATTCTAGGGTCATTTGGATCAATTGCAATTTTTACAGGAACTCGTTGTATTATCTTAATAAAATTTCCTGTGGCTTGATTGACTTTCACTGAGCTAAATTCACTGCCTGTTCCAGGAGAAATTTCTTGCACTATTCCTTTAAAGGTTTTTCCTCCCAAAGCATCCACGCTAAAATCTACTTGTTGGCCTATTTTAATTTTTCCCATTTTTGTTTCTTTAAAATTAGCAATCACCCAACGATAGTGAGGGATAATAAATGTTAATCCTGTGTTTGAAGTAACAAATTGCCCTAACCTTGCTCCTACTTCACCTAGCTTTCCATCAATTGGAGCTTTTATAAGAGAGTTATCTAAATCAATGAGAGCAAGTTGTAAAAGAGCGTAACTTTTTTTTACTCCAGCTTCAAGAGCAGATTTATTGATTTTATAGGCTTCTAGCTGTTCAACTGCTTGTTGATATTGTGCTTTAGCTTGATCATAGTTTGCTTGAGCGGTTTTGAGGGCTGTTTGTGTGTTATCAAAATCTCGTCTGCTTAAACTACCGCGCTTAACTAATTTGCTGACCCGATTGTTTTCCTGTCTGGCATTGTAAAGCATTGCTTCTGCTGTAGCAATTTCTGCTTTTTTGGCGGCCACATTTGCTTCGTGTAGCCTATGATTTTGATCATAGCTATCAAATGCACTTTTTGCAGATTGTAAATTTGCATAGGCTTCTTGTACTTTTTGAGTAAAAATTCTCTTATCAATTTGGAGAATAGGTTGACCCTTTTTTACATCAGCAAAATCTTTTACATAAATTTCTGTTACATATCCGCTGACTTGAGGGGAAATAAGAGTGGTTTTTGACTGAACATAAGCATCATTTGTTACGACAGTGTTGATAAAAAATGGAGGGAGTTGCCAAGCATAAAGAATCATTAAAATCCCTACAACAACAATGAAAGTTGTTGGTATTATGACAACTAGTTTTGGCTTGCTAGGCAACCAAGAATATTTTTTTGCTAACATTTTTTATTCTCCTTTTTCTTGTTGCAAAATTTTAGCAGTTCTTGCATTAGCGACGATTGATCTATGCTTAAGAATATTTAATTCTCTTCCAATTGGGTGAATATGCTTAAATTTAAAAAAATAGACATATCTTGCTAGTAGTATTAAAAATAAGATTGAGGCAATGATGCCAATGATGAAGAATAAATCTCCATAGGCTAATACCCCTGCCTGTTTTGTGGCTTCAGTTTTAAAATTGAGATCCATCATAGAGGTATCTGGTGAGCGGTTGATGAGATCTTGTAAGTATTGAGCTGTTCGTGTTTTGATAAAATAATTAATTATTGTTGAGCCTAAAAGACCAAAAATACTTTGAGAAAATAAAAAAACAGCAGAAAATGTCATCATATATTGCACTCCTCGTGAAAGTCCTAATAATGCTCCGCTAGTCATTAATGGTCCAATGAAGAAGATGCTCCCAGCAGCAATAATAAATTGTCCGAGGTAAAGATTTTCGGGCATAATATTAATGGAGAGTTTTGTAGAAAGAAAGCTACCTACAACAATCATTCCAACAGCACTAAGCATCATGCCTTTTGTGCGATTAAAGCGAATAATTATAATTGAGAGTATTCCTCCAAAAAGTGCTCCAAGACTTACTACACCATAGTAATGTGCTAATTGATAATCACTAAAACCTAATACATTTCTAAAAAGTCCTGTTGCTCCAGTGGTTTGCTCCGCAAGGCACATTCTTACAAAAGCGGCTGATAATGCTACTTCAATAAGTTCAAAATTTGTCATAAATCGAAATAAAATAAAAGGTCGTTCTTTAAAAAATTCAATAACAAAAAAAATACCAAAGCTTGCGATTGCAATACATAGACAATAAGCAATAAAATCATAGTTCCACCAGAGGACGGTAGTGATACTGAAGATAAAACAAAAAATTGCCGTAGCAATTGCATAAAATACAATTGATGTATCAGCCCAATAAAAGGATTTTCCAACGCGAGATGGAGGAAGTTCGATCAGTAAAAATACAGTCAAAGCAAGCAAAGAAATACCAATCTCAAAGAATGCCATTAAATGTGGTATATCACTAACGCTAAAGTAAGCAACAATAAAGCGAGAGAATGCTGATCCAACTTGAATAAGACCAATGCTCATAGCAAACATCATATAACGATATTTTGATCCTAACATTTCTACGGTATAAAAAACACTAAGAATAGTGATGCCACTGCCAATGATTCCATTAATAAAACGCGCAATAATGGTAGTAGTAAAAGTTGGATCTAAGAGCTGAATAAAATTTGCAAAAATAAGGAGCGAAAAGACAATATGAAAAAATGTTTTAATCCCAAAGTGCTGTCTTGCTTTATAAAGAACAACAGTGGCCCAAGTGTTTCCCATATAATATGCTGCACTAACGCACATGCTTTGGGCTTGACTAATGCCTAAATCTCCTTGTAAATAGTTGACATAAGAAATGATTAAATTGTTTTGCAGACTTCCCACAACAAGGGCTACAAAATAACCTATCCCATAAATGAGTTGAATCTTTAAAGGGAAGTCGGGTTTTGCTGGACTTCCCCATAAGGCTGGCATTTCATGAGGCTTTAATGTCTCATTAAGATTGACAGACATGTGAACCTTCCTAGTGGCGATAAAACTAATAGTCTTGATAAGATTATTGAGGAATTTCCTATGATTTTAGGCTAAAAAAACAAATATTATTTAAATGATTTTTCAATTGATTGCTTAGAGGTTAATTTCTTGTTGTATGCCAATGACACAAGAGCTAAGAATATCAGGCTTTTGAAGCTTAATTGAAAATCTCGCTAAAGTTGGAAAAGCTACAGAGAGCTTTTGAGCAAGATCTTCTATAGCATCTTCTAGCAACCCATATTTTTGATTTTGTATGGTGGTCATTAAAAAATCAACTATTTTTGTGTAATCAAGATATTCTTTTTGATAGAAATAGTCTAATTTGGCATTAATAATGAGAGTCTGAGGACTTTTGCGTTCAGACTCTAAAACTCCGATGATAGTTTGAATTTTCAAATCTTCAATTAGAATGCTCACACAAGATTTTTTCATTTATAAAACTTTTTTTTCTTCACCTTTGAAAAGTCGTTTGATATTTGGAATATGAGTATAGAGTATAAGAATCCCAATTAAAATTACTGGTATATGAGAATGAATCTGTGAAAGTATATTAATTGATTCTGGGAGTTTGAATAGATACGGGATAATAAAGGTAAAGAAGATGCCACTTAAAACTCCAAATAATGAAGAAAGAGAAGAAATTTTAAGAACCTTTCCTATAAAACCCCATACCAACAACCCTAGAAATCCTTCAATAGGGATCAGCAAAAACACTGAACCAATAGCCGTGGCAACGCCTTTGCCACCATTAAATCCTAGATAGGGGCTATAGCAATGTCCAATGATAGCAAGTAATGCAATCATCCATTGTGTAGAATAATCTAAGCCAAAGATTTTTGCAAAAAGAACGACAATGAGACCTTTAGTCGCATCAAGAACGATTGTTATGATAGAGAAAAGTTTGGCTTGCTGTGGATGGTTTTCTTTGAGAGCACGATAAACATTTGTAGCACCAATACTGCCTGATCCAACTTGTGTAATATCAATTCCGAAGAAAAGTTTTACAAGCAAAAACCCAAATGGCAAAGCCCCAACAAAATAAGCAATGAGATAAAAAGCCCCATTAATATTTGTAATAAAACCTAAAAACACATCTAACATCTTCTTCCTTTAGCAATAATCACATTGGATTTTATCAAAAAATTTTAAGTTTAAAAATTTTATTGATCTTTGAGTATTAACTTTTCACCCTGCAATACAATAAGAAAAGTTTTAGATTTATTTTGAATTTTTTCAAAAAGAATCTTTTCACTCAATGCTAATTTGATATCTCGATCAATGATTTTATGAATTTCTCTGGCTCCTAACATCGGATCAATAGCGAGATTTGCAATAAAATCAAGAGACTTTTTATCGATTTTAAGAATGATATTTTTATCTTGAATTTGTCCATTGATTTCAGAGAGGTATTTTTGTGTAATTTTTTTCATATCATTTTGATGAAGAGGATTAAAGTAAATCACATCATCTAGTCTGCTTCTAAATTCTGGAGAAAAAATTTCTTTAATAGCTTTATTTTGAGCGGTTTGATTTTGAGAATCAAATCCCAAAGGCTTAGAATCGGTATTGCCCGCATTAGAAGTGAGAATTAAAATAACATTTTTAAAATCTGCTTTATTGCCAAGATTGTCTGTTAGGGTTGCACCATCCATAACCTGTAATAAAAGCTGGTAAATATCAGAGTGAGCTTTCTCTATTTCATCAAGCAATAGAACGCAGTGGGGTTGTTTTTTGATCATATCTACCAGAATCCCACCCTGTTCATACCCTACATAACCACTTGGTGCTCCGATAAGCTTTGAGATGCTATGAGGTTCTTTATACTCACTCATATCAAGTCTTAAAAATGCAATTCCTAAGGCTTTGGCTATTTCTTGACTTAGAGCAGTTTTTCCAACACCGCTATTGCCAACGAATAAAAAACTTCCAATAGGCCTATTTAATCTCCCTAGTCCTGCTTTATTGATTTTGATAACACGAGTAACTTGATGGATTGCGTGCTCTTGAGAAAAAATTTTATTATTGAGATTTTTTTCAAGATCTCTAATTATTTTTTTTTCACTTGTTTGAAGTTTTTCTTTTGGAATATGAACAAATCTAATAAGGGTTTCTTGAATTTGTTTTTTATCAATTACGCGTTTTTTTTGATCAAGAAGATTTACTCCAGCTTCATCCATTAAATCAAGTGCTTTATCAGGTAAAAAGCGATCTGTAATGTATTGATCAGAAAGTTTTACACAAGCTTCAAGAGCTTCTTTTGTGTATTTTACTTGATGATATTTTTCATAAAAAGGTGCTGATTTTTCAAGAATTTCAAGACAATGTTCCAAAGTTGGCTCAGATACTTCAATATTCATGAAGCGTCTTAAAAGAGCTTTATCTTTTGCAAGATAAGCTTTATATTCTTGAAAGGTTGTGGCACCAACACAGCGTAAATTACCACTAGCAAGAATAGGTTTTAAAATATTAGCAGCATCCATTCCGCTATTCCCAGCACTTCCAGCACCAACAAGCAAGTGAATTTCATCGATAAAAAGAATAATCTTATGATTTTTTTCTAAAGTTTTTATAACCTCTTTTAGTCGTTTTTCAAAATCTCCTCGATATTTACTTCCAGCCACCATTGCGCTTAAATCAAGACTAAAAACTTCAAAGTCCTTAAGTGCTGGTGCGCATTTTTGATTAACAATTAAAAATGCAAGCCCTTCTGCAATAGCAGTTTTTCCAACTCCTGCTTCTCCGATAAGAATAGCATTATTTTTTTTTCGTTTGCATAAAATTTCACTGAGGCGTAAAATTTCTTTTTCCCTGCCAACTACAGGATCTATTTTACCTTCTTTGGCTAAAGAGTTGAGATTTCTTGCATAAGTTTCAAGAATATTTTCTCTTGGGTCTTCTTGAATGCTTTGGAGAATATCTAGGCGCGTGATTTGCATTGCTTGCAGAATTTGTGCACTATAGCTTCTTTCTTCTTCAAGCACAAAAACCAAAAAATCTCCCACATCAATTTCCTTTTGATTAGATGTATTAGCGTGATTGATCATATTAGAGAAGATGCGTTGTAGTGCTGGAGTTTGATAGGGTATTGAGTTTTGTTGTTGGTTTTCTATAGGGATATGTTTGGTTAGATAGCTTCTGACATTTTGGATAACTTCTTCTAGACTAACTTGACTATTTTTGAAAAATTTTGAATTTTTGGGGTTTTGTAGAATCGCTAAAAAAATATGTTCAACACTTAAAACATTGTGTTGCATTCTCTTGCTGATTTTGACAGCTTCATTGATAATTTGTGAAAAATGTTTTGAGATAAGATTTTCCATTTCTGCCTTCTATTTTTTAAAGATAAGTAATTTTAAAGTCAAGAGGATATCCAGATTGGCGTGATTCCTTGATGGCTTGATCGCATTTAAGTTCTGCAATATCATAAGGATAGACTCCGCAAATACCACTGCCTTTTTGATGAACATCTAACATTATTTTAAGTGCTTCTTGGTTAGTTTTTTCAAAAAGACTCATCAAGATTTGCACCACAAAATCCATTGGCGTGTAATCATCATTGAGCATAATTACTTCAGCCATAATGGGTTCTTGTTGTTTTAACAATGTCTTTTCTTCAATTTTTGCTTCGCATTGAGCCATTAATAAAGTCCTGCACGAATTTCAACAATACGGTTAAGTTGTTGTTTTAACGAGGGATTAAGCTGAGTGAGACCTTCTTGCGTCCTTAGAATAATATGCGTATTTGTTTGATGGTGCAAACAAACAGCTTTTAATAAATCCTTTTTTTGCTGATTAGTGGGGTGGAGCTGGGAATAATTTTTAAAAAACAAATCAACCAAATAATAGAGATCTTCTTTTGTGGTTTGAGAGTTTTTTAAAAGATTGATTATGATTTGTGTATCCATTATTTCTTCTTCAAGGGCGTCAAGCTCAATTTTTTTATTTTTTGGTGTTCTGAAATAAAAAAGCGTTCCTGCCACAAGCAAAAGTACGGCAACAAAGCAAGTTAGCATAAAAACAGCATCAGGACTCATTGCTTTATCCCCTTGGTAAAAATTTGGCTAAAATTATACCTAAATAAAAACTAAGGTGAGTATAGATGAATTTTGAAAGCTTAGCCAATCAATATAAAACCCCGCTTTATGTCTATGATTTTTCTAGAATTAGAGAGAATTTTTTAGCCTATCAAAAAGCCTTTGTAGGCCGAAAATCCTTAATTTGCTTTGCTTTAAAGGCAAACTCTAATCTCTGTGTTATCTCTGAAATTGCTAAGCTTGAAGGTGGAGCAGATTGTGTTTCAATTGGAGAGGTGAAGCGTGCAATTCTAGCTGGAATTAAACCATATCGTATTATTTTTAGTGGAGTAGGTAAATGTGAGAGTGAAATTCAGGAAGCCTTAAAACTTGGAATTTTATTTTTAAATGTTGAATCTGAGGGAGAGCTTTTTATGATTGAGAGAGTGGCAAAGGAATTAAAAAAACCAGCAAGAATTTCTTTGCGTATTAATCCTGATATTAATCCAAAGACTCATCCTTATATTTCTACAGGTTTAGATGAAAATAAATTTGGTATTACCATACAAGAGGCTAAAAGACTTTATTTATATGCACATCAATCAGAATTTCTTAACCCTATAGGGATTCATTGTCATATCGGCTCACAGCTTACAGAGCTAGAGCCGATTTTACAGGCAGCTGAGAAAATGGCAGATTTTATGCGTAGCCTTTTGGCCTTGGGGCTTGAGATTAGGTTTTTTGATATGGGTGGTGGTCTTGGTATTTGCTATCAAAATGAAAAAACTATTGATCTCTATGATTATGCTCAAGGGATTTTAAAATCTTTAAAGGAGCTTGATGTGACTATTATCTGTGAGCCTGGAAGATCTATTGTGGGCGATGCAGGTTATTTGGTAACCCGAGTTTTATATGAAAAAAAACATAAAAATAAGCGCTTTGTTATTGTGGATGCAGGAATGAATGACTTGATCCGACCTAGTCTTTATAATGCCTATCATCGTGTGAATTTTCCTCACAACGAATCCTCGCATTTAAGCCCTGCTGATGTCGTGGGGCCTATTTGTGAATCAGGAGATTTTTTAGCCAAAAATATTTTACTTCCTGATTTAAAAGAAGGTGATTTACTTGTTTTTGAAAATAGTGGTGCTTATGGCTTTACGATGTCTAGTAATTATAATACAAGGCCTAGAGCTGCAGAAGTTGGTATTGATGGAAAGAAAGATTTTCTTATCAAGAACCGAGAAAGTTTAGAAGAAATGCTAAAAGATGAATTGATGCTTCTTGAGAGAAATGGCTGAATGGACAAGATCAATGAAAAATAAAGCAATACAAAACTTGAGAAAAAAAATTGACTCATTAGATGAGCGTTTGCTTCAATTGCTTGATGAAAGAATGGAGATTGTCTCAAGGATTGGGGCTGAAAAAATTAAAACGGGTGAGAATGTTTATCACCCAGAGCGGGAAAAAGTTATCATAGAACGCTTAAGTGCATTAAAACCCACTTATTTAAACCATTCTGCCATTGAAGCAATTTTTTTGGAGATTTTTGCTATATCTCGCAATCTTGAAATGCCAGAAAGAGTTGCTTTTCTTGGCCCAATAGGCAGTTATGCTCACCAAGCAGCAGAAGAAAGATTTGGGGCAATGAGTGAATATTTGCCTGTTTGTAATATTTCATCTGTCTTTGATGCTGTGGTTTCTAAAAGAGCAAAATATGGTGTAGTTCCTCTTGAAAATAATATTAATGGCATTGTTGGAGAAAGTGTGGATTGTCTTATTTTGAGTGATTTAAAGATTTTTGCCGAAATAATCTTGCCAATTCATCACACTTTTTCATCTAAAGAATTTACTCTAAGGGAAATTCAAAGAATTTATTCTAAGGATATTGCATTTGGACAATGTAAAACTTTTTTGCACGCTCACCAGCTTGAAGAAATTGAATGGGTGCCTGTAGAATCAACAGCAAGAGCAGCTCAAATTGTGCAAAAGGAAAAAAAATCAGCAGCCATTTGCTCTAAGATTGCTGCAAAACTTTATAATATTCCCACTATGTTTGAAAATATAGAAGACTCAAATAAAAATAAGACACGCTTCATTGTTGTGGGAGATTTTACAAGCCGACCTAGTCAAAGAGATAAGACTTCAATTTTTGCAAAGCTTAAAGATCATAATCGAGTTGGGGCTTTGCAAGAGTTACTAGAAGATTTTAAAGCTTTTGGGATTAATTTGACCAAGATTGATTCTCGTCCAGTTGCTTCAGATAATTTTGACTTTGGATTTTATATTGATTTTTTAGGTCATCGAGATGATGAAAATGTAAAGAAGTTTTTTCAGAAGCAAGGAAATAATATCAAATGGCTAGGAAGTTATGTAAGGGAGATTTAATGGATTTTAAAAAGATTGAACTTTCAGATCAAGAGATTATAAAACCTTTTATTCAGCAAGAAAAATTTAATATTTCAGATATCAGCTTTGCAAATCTTTTTTTATGGAAAAATGCCAGAGAAATTGCTTATTGCATCATTGAAGATTGTTTGGTTATACAAACAACTTATACAGGAAAGAGGCCTTATTACTTTTTTCCCATTGGTAGTGGCAATAAACTTTTGGCAAGTCAAACGCTCCTTGAGTTTTGTAGATCAAAACAAGAAACATTGGAATTTCATTCTCTTGAGTCTGCATCGCTAGATTTTTTAAAAACTCATTTTAAACTTGAGTTTTTTCTTAATCGAGATCGCAGTGATTATGTCTATAGCATCGCAGAGTTGATTGCGCTTGCTGGGAGAAAATATCACAAGAAGAAAAATCATTTAAATAAGTTTTTGCAGACTTATCCAGATTATGTTTATGAGCCTATTAGTGTGCATAATGCAGAAGAGATTATTGCAACTTATGAGCTGTGGTTTAATCAAAATAGCAATATAACCCTAGGACTTCAGAATGAAAAAAATGGGATCAGTGATGCTTTAAGACATTGGAATATGCTAGATCTTCAAGGAGGGGTAATCCGAGTTGAAAATAAGATCGTTGCCTTTAGTTTTGGAGAAAGAATCAATGAAGAAATGGCAGTAATTCATATTGAAAAAGCAGATCCAAATATATCAGGAGCTTATCAAATCATCAATCAGCAGCTTTTAAAAAATGCTTTTGCTGATTTGAAATATGCAAATCGTGAAGAAGATTTGGGGATAGAAGGACTCAGAAGAGCAAAAATGAGTTACAACCCAGTCTTTTTAGTTGATAAATATGAGGCAGTGATACAAAATTGATAGATTTAGATTTTAGGATAAAGTTTTAGTTTTAAAAGGTAATGGTCTTAAAGATCTATTTATCAGAGAGTTGGAACTTAATTATAGAAGTGTGTAAAAAATACAAGCTATAAGTTTTTTTATTATTATGAGAATGGTTTTGAGGGATTATCAAAAATAGTATTTTATAATGCTTAAGATGCAATGCATCTAACAGACATAAAAAGGAGATCAAATGAGATGTTTCTCAAAATTTTTAGCTATTTTTTGTTTTGCGGGGTTGTTAATGGCACAAAATAAACCTGTTGTTTATGTTTTGGCTACTGGAGGAACGATTGCTGGGGCTGGAGCAAGTTCCATTGGTTCGTCTTATGATGCGGGGAAGGTTTTAATTGATTCTATCTTAAAGGCTTTGCCTAAAGAGGATGTTTTAAAGTATGCGACTTTAAAAAGTGAGCAGGTTTTACAAAAAGGAAGCCAAGATTTAAATCCTCAAGATTGGCTTACAATTTCAAAGCGTACTAATGAACTTTTGAAGCAAAAAGATGTTGCAGGAATTGTTATCACACATGGAACAGATACAATTGAAGAAACAGCTTTATTTTTACAACTTACTATTAAGAGTGATAAACCTGTTGTTTTGGTAGGGGCGATGCGTCCATCAACTTCTTTGAGTGCAGATGGCCCAAAAAATCTTTTTGATGCTATTGTTTTAGCGAGTTCTCCTTTATCAAAAAATAGAGGCGTTATGCTGACATTTAATGGAAATATCATCAGTGCTTCTGATGTCGTAAAAACTAATCCCGTGCATTTGGATACTTTCAAATCAGCAAATGTAGGTTATATTGGGTATATGTGGAATAATACGCCATATTTTTTAAGAAGTATTTCTGAGAAAAATACCATATCTAGTCAATTTGATATCACTGATACCAAAGTCTTGCCTCGTGTTGATATCCTTTATGGTTATGCAGGTATGGATGAAAAACAAATAGAAGCTGCAATTAATGCTGGTGCTAAAGGAATTGTCTTTGCCGGTGTAGGAAATGGCAATTTAAGCCATAGTGTAGAAAAGGCACTCATTGAAGCTGTTCAAAAAGGTGTTAGTGTTGTGCGTGCTTCGAGAACTATTATGGGTCCAACTACGCAGTGGGGTGAAGTAAATGACGAAAAAGATGGCTTTGTTGCTTCTTGGTGGCACACACCACAAGCTGCTAGAATTATTCTTATGTTGGGATTAAATGCTGGCATTAAAGATGTCAAAACACTTCAAAAATTAATGCTAGAGTATTGATGTTAAAACTTCCTCCTCTCTCTGAGAGGAGATTGATTGATAAATTTTATATTATTTTTTTAGTATAGAATTGCATCATAGTTGTGTGAAAAAGGTCAAGACAAAACCTTTTTGTATATTAAATTTGATCAAAAACAGAGAATGAAGATTGCTTTTTGAAAGCTTTGGATAGTGATCCAAAGCTTAATTAACAATGAGTTTTTATTGTCGCAGCTAACCCACCTAAAGCAGTTTCTTTATAGCGAGAGTCCATATCCTTTCCAGTTTGATACATTGTTGTAATAATTTCATCAAGTCCAACAAGAGGCTGACTATTGCTGTCTCTGTCAAGCGATAAGCGTGCCGCAGATATGGCTTTGAGTGCCCCAAAAGCATTTCTTTCTATGCAGGGGATTTGCACAAGACCATCGACAGGATCACAAGTTAGTCCTAGATGATGTTCCATTGCAATTTCTGCGGCAGATAAAATTTGATCATTGCTGCCACCTAAGATTTGGGCAGCCCCCGCTGCTGCCATAGAGCTTGCAGCACCAATTTCTGCTTGACAGCCAGCCTCTGCTCCGCTAATAGACGCATTTTTTTTGTAGAGAGAGCCAATTGTCATTGAAGTAAGAAGGAAGTCTATAATATATTTTTCATTAAATTTTTTACCTAGATATTGCTTCAGGTAGAGCATAGTTGCTGGCACAACTGCACAGGCGCCATTTGTAGGAGCGGTAACAACTCTTCCTCCAGCAGCATTTTCTTCAGCAATTGCAATTGCATAAAGTGAAATTAAATCAACCATTGCTAAAGGATCGGTTTTCCTTGCTTGAAGTTTTGCAAGACCAGGAGCTCTTCTTTTAAGCTTTAAAGATCCTGGAAGAGTGGTTTCTGTGCTATTTTTTCCATTGTTGTAAGAATCCTGCATAACCTGCCAAATGTCAAGACAATACTTCTTGATTTCTTCTTCAGAATGAAATTGTAACTCATAAGCCATTGCTATCTCAGCAATACTTTTTTTATGTTTTAGACACAGATCTAGCAGTTCTTTTGCACTATTGAAATCAAATTCTAATGAATTGGATTCTTGGGTATTGATAGGGTTTTTTAACTCTTCTTCTGTGGCGACAAAGCCTCCGCCAATTGAGTAATAAACTTGAGAATGAATAAGATTTTGGTTCGCATCAAAAGCACTGAGTCGCATTCCATTTTCGTGGAGAGGTAAAAAGTCAGAATAAAAAGAAACATCTCTTTCATAGACAAAATCAATCATTTTTTTCTGGCTAAAATTAATTTGGTTTTTTTGGTATGCAAGTTCTAATGTAGCTTCTCTAAGTGGTGGAGTGAGTTCTTTTGCTTGAATGCCATTAAGACCAATAATACAAGCAATATCAGTTAAATGTCCTCTTCCAGTAAGAGATAATGAGCCATAAAGCTCAATTTTAATTTGACTTAGATGATCAAGTTTATTTTCCATACTTTTGCAAAATAAATTTGCCGCAAGCATCGGTCCAACTGTATGAGAACTAGATGGGCCTACACCAATTTTAAAAATACTAAGGTTGCTTGACATTAGTTACCTCCTAACTAAACAAGTAAAATCTTGAGAAAGATCCTTCTCAAGATTTTAGCATATTATTTTGTTGGCAAGAGATATGCCACAATAATATCATTATAGATCGCTGTGAAAATAATTACGATACCAAAAACAAGAATGAAAATATTTTGCCAGAAATTTTTATATTTATGGAGTTGTGGAAATTTGTAGATGGCAAATAGAGGAAGCAAAAAGAGCAAGATTGCTAGGATTGGACCACCAATGCTTTCAATGATCCCCAAAACATTTGGATTTTTATAAGCAACAAACCAGCAAACAAAGAAAGTAATGATAGCTGTGATAAATTCTACTGTCTTTTGAGGAAGTTTTTCTCGAGAAACAAGAAAAATGATTCTATCTAACCCTTCTTTTGAACCTAAATAGTGACCAAAGAATGATTTAGCCATTGCAACAAAAGCGATAATAGGGGCAAAGTATGCAAAAGTTCTCATATCTTCAAATTGATTTGCAAGGTATGAAAGTATTGGTAGGTTTTGATCTTTTGCTTCTTGGAATTGCTCAGGAGTTAAGCTCATTGCGCAAGAAAAGACAAAAAACATCACTGTAACAATCATAAGAATATTGCTAAAAGCAATGATTTTTGATGTTTTTCTATCAGCATCATCGCCATAAGATTCCTTTGCACTTACTGCAAGCGTGGAGATAATAGGAGAGTGATTAAAGGCAAATACCATCGTTGGCAAAATCAAGAGAATGATCATCCACATGCTTTGACCATTAACTGCACTAAAACTGATATTTTCAAATAAAGCCATGTTCCACTTAGGAATAAGCCAGAGAGCTGAAATCATTAAAACCACTATGAATGGAAAAACAATCAAAGACATAGCATTTACTACAACATCTCTTCCGAGACAAACAATTGACATTAAAATTGCCACGATTAAAAAAGACAAAATCAAACGATGCGATTCAATGTCTATAGGGAGAGATAATTGATGAGTAATAAAGCTTGAAATATTGTTTGTAATACCAACGCTATAAACCAAAAGAATAGGGAAAATAGCAAAAAAGTATAACAATGTTAAAACAATTCCACCAGTTTTTCCAAAATAAGCTTCTCCTACAACGGTAATGTTGTCACTTTTCTTGCTCCCACCAAGCACAAACCTACAGAGTGCTCTATGGGTTAAAAAAGTGAGTGGAAATGCTAGAATTAACATTATGATCATTGGAATAAGCCCACCTCTACCTGCGTTGATGGGTAAAAATAAAACTCCCGCTCCAATTGCTGTTCCATATAAACTAAAGACCCATTTAGTATCATTCACATTCCAGCGTTTTTTATCATTCTGCATAATTGCCTCCTAATTTTCTTTGTGTGGTGATTATTGCTTATTTTTGAGTAAAATCTCTACAAAAATAAAAAATATTCTACAAAAAGCCTAAAAAAGGTTACTATTAGTTACAATATAAAGAGAGTTAATTTGTCGCTAACTAGGTTCTTGGAATGAATTGAAAATTTTATTTAGATTTTATATTATCTGGTTAGTGCTAGGTTTTAGATTTGCCTATTTTTCCAAATACCTGTTTTAAAGATAAAATGAAAAATGATTGCACGGATATAGGTTTCTATAAAGATAACAACAAAAATCCATTGTATTTTACAATTAAAATGCACAAGAATCCAGATTGGAAGCATTCTAAAAACCCAAATGCTAATTCCATTGATCAGCAAAACAGATTGACTAAAACCAGAGCCTCGAAGTGCCCCATCATATACAAATGAGCATATCATAGGAACTTGAGAAAGACCAACTGCAATGAGATAGGAAATCGAAACATTAATAACAGTTGTATTTTTTGAGAAAATAGATGAAAATGGATGAGCAAAACAAACAAGAATAAGACCCAAAATTCCCAAAGTGATGCTTGAAAAAATTAAAATTGTGCGTATATAAAGAGCAGCTACTTTTGGTTTTTTAGCCCCAAGATTTTGTCCCATAAGCACCATAGCAGCAGTCATAAAACCAAAACCTGGCATAAATGAAAAAGCCTCAATCCGAGTTCCTATCTGTGTGCCAGCCAGTGCTAAATCACCAAAAAGAGCAATAAATTTTGTTGTCAATACAAGCGAAAAGAGTGTTAGAAATCTTTCTATTCCAGCAGGTGTTCCTATTTTAAGGGCTTTTATCAAGTATTGCTTTCTAAAACGAAAAGATTTTAAAAAATCGCTTTTTAGATAAAGCATAATCGATAAAGCAAATAGTTCGATATAGGCACTAATAAGAGTCGCTAGACCTGCACCAAATATTCCTAATGGAGGAATAAATAAAAAACCAAAGATAAATAAATAATTCAATACAACACAAAGTATGGTGCTAAAAAGACGCACTAAAAAAGGATGAAGAGTATCTCCAATACCAGCAAGTGCTGAGATAATGATTGTTTTTAACATCAAGGATGGGATGGTAAAAATAATAAAAGAAATATAAGTATGTGCCAAAGCTTGAGTGTGCTCTTGAATTTTGAGATAAGTGAAAAAATTTTGAGATCCAAAATAAGCTAAGGGGATTAAAGGGAAAGATATTAAGAATCCTCCAATCATTAGACTAGAGAAAACATCTTTTGCCTTTTGATATTCTTTTGCACCAAAATAACGCGATATTTGTGCATTTGTTCCAATATAAAAAATTGCATTGATAGCAAAAAATAACATTAAAAAATTAAGAGATACCCCGATAGCAACAATGTGAAAAGCATCGATTTTTCCGATAAAAAAAAGAGATGTAGCAATTACAAAAATATCAAGAAAAGAGTTTGCACCAGATGGTAAAGCAAGAGAGAGAATTTTCCTGATTTGAATTTTAAGAGCAGGAGTTAGGATTTTTTTGCCACGAATGACACGACACATGCTAAATCGCCTTGAGTGTTTCTTTTAATGGGTTTGATTTGGTGGTGAAGAATATCAAAGTTAGAAAAATAACTTTCTAGCTCATCATTTTGAAGAATTTTATTAGGGTGTATATCGGTAGGATAGCTAGAGTGTTCAATAAAAGTTTCAAGAAAAACTAAACCATTTTTTCTTAACGCATCTGGGATTTGAGAGAGAATTTTTCGATTAAGAAAATAAAAGTTCAAGATAATATCATAAGCACAGAATGGTAGAATGTAGTGATCTAAATCAGTGCAAAATATTTGAATATAAGGATTATTTGGAATAAGCTTCAAGGCATTTTCTGCAATATCAATTCCGATAGAGTGGATTTGATTTTGAGCAAGGAATTTTAAATTTCTACCATTACCACAAGCAATATCCAACGCTTTTGTTTGTGGTCTTAAAAGATGTTTATATTGCATAAGAATATCACTAGGGTGCTCTGGCATTGTTGATTTTTGATAGCGTTCATTCCATTTAATTTTATCAGCTTCCATTTTTATCTTTAAAAGTTTCGTTTGATATATTTTAAGGCAAAAAAAGCTAAAAAATCAAGAAAGTCGTTAGCCAAGATTTTTTACCTTTTTAGAGAGTGAGAGAATAATGCCTATAAGAATGCAATTTGCAATCAAAGAGCTTCCACCATAGGATAGGAATGGCACAGCAATTCCTTTTAATGGGATAAGTCCAGTAATCCCCAAAGCATTCATAAGGAAAGAAAAACCAATGAGCATCGCTGATCCTATACAAAAAAGAGAATGAGACTTTTCTTCTAGTCTCACTCCAATTTTAAGTATTCTATAAATAACGAAAAAAAAGAGTACAGTGCAAATAGAAAGTCCAATTAAGCCAGTCTCTTCTGTTATGCCAGCAAGCACCATATCTGTATGAACATCACTCAAAAAACCAAGTTTTACTGTTCCTTTCCCAATACCTTGACCAAGAAGACCTCCATTATGAAGTGCATTGATAGCCTTTTGGACTTGGTAAGGCTCAGGAAGGTTTTCTATCCGTAAAGAATCTGAAAAACTTTTAGGCAAAAGCCTCAGGATAAAATCCTGATTCATAGACCACCAAAATTGAACTCTTTTAATGCGGTGTGAAGAGGACAAAATCAACAAAATAACCGTGGCAAAACTTGCTAGAGAAATGATGAGTGGCAGTTTAGCATTCACGCGACAAAAAGCAAGCAAGCCAACCATAATGAGTCCTAGAAGAAAGGTTTGTCCAAAGTCATTTTGTAACCATGCTACAAGGATAAGTATAACTGCGAAAAAAAGCAAATAAGGCATAAAAGCAATAATTTCTTCTATTATTGTTCGTTTATTTTTAAATTTTCTAGTAAAACTCCAAGTTAAAAAAAAGACAAAACCTATCTTAAAAAATTCTGTAGGTGCGATAGCTATCGGAAGAAAAGAAACCTTTAGCCATCTTTTGGCACCGCCGATTGCAGGTGCCCAAGAGTTTGGTAAAAAATTAAAAATTATTAAGCATATGAAAGAAGTTATAAAAATAAAGGATCCGATTTTTAAAAAAGACTTGTCCATATTAATATGCGATAAAACCCACATCAAGAGAATGCCTATTACGGCGGTTGCAAACTCTCTTATAAAAAAATGCAATGCTCCATAATGATAGAGAATAGTGGGATAAGTGGAAAGAGAATAGCTCATTACAGTTCCGATTGTAATGAGAATAACACAAAGAAGAAATAGTTTAATATCTGCCATACCGGACCTTAACTGATATATTTCTGAATTTATTTTAGATTGGCTAGAGCTTTAGCGTTGATCTAAAAATTTAGTTCTTATCTCAATCTCAAATTTTTATCTTGTGTTAGGTTTGGTTTTGAGAAAAAGATATTTTGAATTTTTTCAAGAATAAAAAGGTTATTCTATCAAAAAACTTTCTTATTTTTTAAGTCCTAAGAATCTAGTTATGAGTCAAATATAATGGAATATTTTTTGCTTACGAATAAGTAAAATTTTACAAGCAAGGAGAATCCGATGAATATTGCATTTGAAGGATCAAAGGCTTATCCGCTAGTCTATGAAGCACTTGATTATCGTTCTTTACGACAAGATTTGATTGCAAGTAATATTGCAAATGTGGATACTCCTTTTTATCGTCCTAGAGATATTGATTTTGAAGGGTATCTTGCTCAGGAGAAACAAAGAATTTTTAATCAGAGTTCAGATAAGGAACTGAAAATGGCAGAAACTTCATCAAAACATTTATCAGGAGAGAACTTTTATTCTATCGATAAAGCAACTATGTTTTTTCGAGATGGACATTTAGCAAGAAATGATGGGAATAGCGTGGATTTAGATGTGGAAACAAGCGAAATGGGAAAAAATAGTGTGATGTATCAGGCTCTAACTACAGCTCTCAAGAAGCATAAAGGGATTTTTGCTTATGCAATTGATTCTGGTAGAAATTTATAAGGGAGATTAAATGGCTTTTTTATCAAGTTTTGATATTAGTGGGTATGGACTTTCAGCTCAAAGATTTAGAACAAATATTATTTCAAGCAATATTGCAAATGCAAATACGACTCGGACTGCAGAAGGTGGCCCATATAGGCGACAGGAAGTTGTTTTTCGTGCATTTGATTTTAATAAGGTTTTAAATGAAAAACTCGCACAGAATAATGATAACTTAGGATATGAAGATCCTCTTGATGAAGGAGATTTGAATAAGTTACCAAAACCTGCTATAATGAGTGTGTATGTGGATAAAGTTGTCAGAGATGATAGAGAGCCATTGATGAAATATGATCCAAGTCATCCTGATGCAAACGCTGAAGGTTATGTAGCCTATCCTAATGTTAATCCTGTGGTGGAAATGGCTGATTTGGTGGAGGCGACAAGAGCTTATCAAGCAAATGTCGCAGCTTTCCAGAGTGCAAAAAATATGGCAAATAATGCCATTATGATGCTTCAGGCTTAGTTCAAGAATTTTTGACAGAAGAGTGAGAATATGGAAAAGTTAAAAGCAGATAGTTTTTTAAAGCTAAATACATTAGAAACAACACAGCCAGGTAAAATTGGAGGACAACAAACTTCAAAACTTGATGGAAATAGCGGGGAATTCTCAAAGCTTTTAAAAAAGTCAATTGACGAACTTAATCAAGCACAAGCGACTTCTGATCAAGCGCTTGCTGATATGGCTACTGGTCAAGTAAAAGATTTGCATCAAGCTGCAATTGCTATTGGTAAGGCAGAGACAAGTATGAAATTAATGCTTGAGGTGAGAAATAAGGCCATAAGTGCATACAAAGAAATTTTAAGAACTCAGATTTAAATTTAGATGGATGAAAAGAAAAGAATTAAAATAAGAGTTGCATGCCTGTGTTTTTTAATTATCTTGCTTGGACTCATTTTTATATGGGCTGTTATTAATAGGATTTTTTTTACTAGCGGAAGTTTAAATCTTTTTAACACAAAGAGTGATATTGCTGTTCGTGGGGATATTTTTAGCGATGATGATTACACGCTTGCAACTAGTCAAGAGCTTTATAAAGTAAGCTTAAATCCTAGGTTTATTGATCCTAATAAAAAAGAGTTTTTTATTCGGCTTTTCTCTATTTATAGTGGCATTCCTGTTCAAGAAATCGCCCAAAAACTTAATCGATCGGGAAATGTTACTCTCTCATACAGTATTATTCCAAGTGTTGCACAGTCTTTAAAGCGTCTTAATTCGAAACTATTATCCTATGATGTATTTAGAGAGTATGAAGATGAGAATGGGCAGTTTCATCAGAAGGCAGGGCTATCTGTCGAGGCAAGTGGGATTAGTCGGTTGTATTATTATAAGGACGCATTAGAACCCGTTTTGGGATATGTTCAAAAAAGAGAAAAAGGGGCTTTAACTACTCCAACTGGAATTAAGGGAATTGAGCGTTATAAGAATAAAAGTTTAGAACCTAAGTATGATGGGATTATTAGAGGGAAGAGAGATATAGGTTTTAATGTGATTTATGATAAAAATGTATTTGTCCAAACTCGCCAAAATGGTAATGATATTTATTTAAGTATTAATCTGCGTTTGCAGAAAAAAATAGAGAAAATTTTAGATGACTTTAATCAGCAATATGGGGCAAAAGAAATTGTTGCAGGGGTGATGAATCCACGCGATGGAAGTATTTTGGTGCTGGCAACAACAAATCGTTTTGATCCAAAAAATATTACAAGCAATGAGTTTTTAGATGCTAGTGTTTCAGAAAAATCTTTTGAGCCTGGTAGCACGATAAAACCAATTGTTTTTTCTTTATTGCTTGAAAAAAAACTTATCAATCCATTAGAACCTATTAATCTTAATAAGGGAGAATATAAATTAGAAAAATTTACCATTAGAGATGATACATACCCTAAGCCCAATTCTGTTGTGCAAGATGTGTTGATAAGATCAAGTAATGTTGGAATGGTAAAACTAAGCAAAAAGTTAAGTGGACAAGAATTTTTTGATGGCTTAAGATCTTTTGGTTTTTCAGAATCAACTGGTATTGAATTGCCTTATGAAAAAATAGGAGTTATCCCTAATGCACAAAAGCTTTCTCGTGAGATTTATAAGGCTACAGCTTCATATGGATATGGATTAAGTGCAACTTTTATACAACTTTTAAGAGCATACGGTGTATTTTGTAATGACGGGGTTTTGGTGATGCCTCATCTGATTAAGAAAGAAGTTACTTCTGATGGAGAGGAAGTTTTGGTTGAACGCAAGGCAAGAAGAACAATATCAGCATTGACAGCAAGAAAGATTCAAGAAATTTTAATAAAAACAGTAGAAGAAGGAACAGGGAGGCGTGCAAGAGTAGAAGGTTTAATAGTAGGCGGGAAAACAGGAACTGCTCGAATTGTTAAAAAAACTGGAGGGTATGATAATCTTTACAATGGCTCTTTCTTTGGATTTGCAAAAAGTGAAAAACAAACCTATATTATTGGAGTGGTTGCTTTTGGTAGTCATGGTAAAGAAGATTATTATGGCTCACAGACGGCAGCACCAGTTTTCAAAAAAATTGTAGAAGCGATGCAATCGCAAGATTTTTTTAAGTAAGAGTATAAATTTAGAAGTGCTTTAGAAATTGTCTCTTGGCGACCCCTGAAAGATTTGAACTTCCGTGACTACCTAGAAAGGGTAGTATCCTTGGCCACTAGATGAAGGGGTCTTACTAAAAAATGTAAAGATATTTTTGCAGTGGCGGAGCGGACGGGGCTCGAACCCGCGACCCCCTGCGTGACAGGCAGGTATTCTAACCAGCTGAACTACCGCTCCATAGAAGTGGTGGTCGCTACAAGACTCGAACTTGTGGCCCTTACCTTGTAAGGGTAACGCTCTACCAACTGAGCTAAGCGACCGATACGGACAAAATTTAAGATTAGTAAAAGTGGTGACCCCTAGGGGACTTGAACCCCTGTAGCCACCGTGAAAGGGTGGTATCCTAACCGCTAGATGAAGGGGCCACTCTTACCATAATGGTGACCCGTGTTGGATTCGAACCAACGGCCCATTCCTTAAAAGGGAATTGCTCTACCTGCTGAGCTAACGGGTCTCAACTTAAAACAATATGATGTTTAAAAGTGATTTCCTTAACCTTAATGCGGTCAAATTGAAGGGAAATTATATTTTTTTTTATGTTTTTTGTCAATACTTTTTATAAAGATTTTGAAATAATCTTTATGATTTAGATTAAATCCCCAACTCTATGATTTTATAGAGTTTTAAAATATTTTGATCATCAAGGTGTATTGAAGAATGAGTTTTAAGAAGAGAGATAATCTCTTGAAGATTAAAATGATGATTAAAATTTAAACAAGAAGTATGAGCTGGGAGAAATGCTCGTGCTAAGGATATTTGATGATCAAGCGGTTTTGAACAGATAAAACAATGAGATAATTGAGGAATACGACCTTCGTGATTTAAAAGTTTAATATACATCTCAATAATGACACGCATAGGATTTTGATAATTGATTTTAGAGGCTCCAAAATCAAGACAATCAAAATAAAAAGAATCAATATCTTGAATATCCAAAAAATGGCGGTGAAGTAACTGAGAGTAACGCTGCCAAATATAAAGTCGTTCTAAATTTTGTTCAAATTTAAAATTTATTGGCGTAATATTGCGTAATTTTGGCAAAAAAACCCCATTTTGTTCTGTTTCAAAGTCAATTTTTTTCCCAAGTTGAATTGTGCTGTGTCGTGCCCCATAAAAGCGATAGAGTTTTTTAATTTTATGAGAAGTAAGAATATAGACAATAATATCTTCATTTTTTTGAGGAACAATGTGAATGATATAGCCTTGCAAATCTTTCCTTTTCTGCTATGATTGTATTTTTGGTTGTCTCAAAAATAGTTTTGTTATTATATTAGCAATAAGTTTTAAGGAAGAAAAATGGGTTTTACAGATTTCTTAAAAAATCTTAAAAAGAATGAATCGCGTAAAAAAGATGAATCACGCGCTTCAAACGATGCTTCAAATTGCTGGATTAAGTGCGAAAAATGCCAGTCTTTGATGTATTACAAAGAAGTGCATGCACAGATGCATATTTGTCCTAAGTGTGGGTATCATTTTAGGATTGATGCGACAAAAAGGATTGAAATTTTATGCGATGAGGGAAGTTTTGTAGAGTTTGATAGGGATTTATCTCCCGTTGATCCGCTTAATTTTGTTGATAAAGAGAGCTATAAACAAAGAATTAAGAAACATCAGGAAAAAACAGGTCGTCCTAGTTCTGTGATTGCTGGTCAAGGCAGAATAAATAAAGTCCCTGTTCAACTCGTTGTTTTTGATTTTTCTTTTATGGGAGGAAGTCTTGGTTCTGTGGAGGGTGAAAAAATTGTTCGTGCGGTCAATCGGGCAATTGCAAATCGTCACGCTCTTGTGATTGTTTCTTCAAGTGGAGGAGCAAGAATGCAAGAATCTACTTTTTCTCTTATGCAAATGGCAAAAACTTCAGCTGCCCTGAATAGGCTTTCTGATGCAAAACTACCTTTTATTTCATTGCTTTGCGACCCAACTTTTGGAGGCGTGAGTGCTTCTTTTGCATTTCTAGGGGATTTAATTATTGCTGAACCAGGGGCAATGATTGGATTTGCTGGTGCTAGGGTAATTAAACAAACCATAGGATCGGATTTGCCAGAAGGATTTCAAACCGCAGAATTTTTATTTGATCGAGGTTTGATAGATATGGTTATTTCGCGAAAAGAAATCAAAAAAACAATTAGTGATTTGATTGTGATGTTAGTTGGATCTAATGAGAATCAACCTATATTGTATAGCTAAAAAACAAGAAGAAGAAACAATTATTCAAGATTATCAGAGAATGTGTCTTCAATTTGGAGTTTATCTTGAAATTTTTTATTTATTTAATCAAAAAATTTCAGCAGCACAAAAGCTTTCATCAAAAGAAGCGCAAATTTCATATTCTAAGGCATTTGAGCCTTATTTATCCCAAGGGAAGAATATTGCCTTGCATCCAAATGCAAAAATATATGATAGTTTTGAGTTTAGCCAACTTCTTGATGCATCTGTAATTAATTTTTTTATTGGCGGAGCTTATGGGTTTGAAGAAGCGTTTCTTCAAAAAACACAAAATATAAGCTTGAGTAAATTAACTTTCAGCCACCAGATTGCTAAAATTGTTTTGGTTGAACAAGTTTATCGAGGGTTAAGTATTTTGAATCATCACCCTTATCACAAATAAAGGATTTGAATGAAGTTTAGATATTATGTTTTACTGGTTTTGGTTATTATGATTGGTATTGGGGTAAGTTTTTATCTGTTCGTGCCTGAAAATATGAGTGCTACATTCCCAAGAAGTAGCGGACAAAGAGTTGATTTGCCTTTGAGTGTATGGATGGGTGCTGTTTTTGGCTTGTTCGTTTTGTTTTCAATGATTTTTTTTGTTATTGATTGGATTAGGGTTAAAATTAGAAATTTCTATAAAAGAAAAGACTTCTCTAAACTTGTGGGGCAAATACTTGAAGAAGCAGCTAATGGTGGCTATAGCGTTGTTTCTTTCCATGATCAAACATTTTTATTTCTTTCAAAAGTTCTCAGAAGGTTTAGACTTGAGCCAAAATTAGATAGTCAGAAAAGTGGCATTCAAAAAATTGATGATTTTTTTGAAGTTTTTAATCAGGTGCAATTAGGGTATTATCAAGACATAAAAAGATACGATCTTGATCCTTCGCATCCATTCTCTGTCAAAAATCTTCTTAATCAAATTAACAAGGATTATAAAACCGGTTTTGTTGCCCTGGGTAATCCTAAAATTTTGTCGCAAGACAAAAAAGAAATTTTTTCTAGAATGTTACAGAATTGCAATGCTAAGGAATTGAAAAAAATATTAGAAGCTACAACTTTCCTCGATAAAGAAATGTTGTTTGAGTTAATTGGAGTGTATAAGAAATATCAGCTTTTGCCATCAGAGTCTGAAATGATTTCCTTGTGCAAGAGAGCTCAAATTGACGCAAGTGGATATGTGCAACTTGCTAAGGAAGTCAAAGAAATATTTGGTCCAGATGCGTGGGTGAAGTTCTTTGAAAATTTAGCTATGGCAGATGAGAAGGCAGAGCTAAGCTTTTTTTATGTTTTATGTGATTTAGAGCTTAATAGTCAAGTGATGCAGCGTTTGAGCAATCTGCCAAAAGATGAGTTTTTAAATGTCCGTGCATACATTGATTTAAAATCCGCAGGAAAACGCTATCCCCTTGATTTATTTTTTAATTAAAGCAATTTTTTGAAATAATAAGTCTTATAAAATGGTATGATTGTGGGAATAAAACAAGTGAGATAAAATGTCAAATTTAACACAGATTGATCAAATCACTGGACTCCATAAAAACAATGAGCTTCAGCTGTTGTGCTTTTTTTTGGAGCCTGGTAGGGAAATTTATGCGGTCAATGTTTTTAAGATACGCGAAGTCGTTAAGTATGATGGAAGCGTGAGTGTCGTAGATTTTGAAGACAATGCTTTGATTGAAGGGTTAATTACAATCAGAGGAATGACTTTGCCTCTTGTAGATATGAAAAAATGGTTTCACTATGATGCTAATGAACCAAAGCGAGATTTAACTTCTTATAAAATCAATAAAGATTCTAAACAAGATGTGGTAATGATTTGCGAATTTTCTCGTGCTATCATTGGTGTTAGAATTTATGAAGCAGATAGAATTTTAAATAAGAAATGGACAGAGATTGAGCAGGGTGCCGCTGTTATTGGAGGCTCTTATAATAATAAGCTTGTAAGTCATACGCGTTATTTTGATGGAAGACTGGTGCAGGTGGTGGATATTGAAAAAATGTTAGTGGATATTTTTCCATGGATTGAAGAGGAAAAAATAAGAGACATTGATAAGCTTAATAAGGTTTATAGTCAAAAAATCATTCTTTTAGCAGATGATAGTCCGATTGTTTTAAAAACAATGAGAATGATTCTTGATCGTTTGGGGTTAAAGCACTATGATTTTATGAATGGAAAAGATTTGTTAAATTATCTGTTTTCGCCAAAGACGGATTTGGGTCAAGTAGGATTAATTATAACAGATCTTGAAATGCCAGAAGTAAGTGGTTTTGAGGTTATTAAGCAGAGCAAGTCTAATCCAAAAACAACCCATATACCCGTGATTGTTAATTCTTCTATGAGTGGAAGCAGTAATGAAAACATGGCTTTATCTCTTAAGGCAGACTTGTTTATTTCTAAATCAAATCCATTAGAGATTGAAGAAGCTATCAAAAATTTAATGTCATTAGATCGTTGAGATAAGTAAAATGAATTTTTTTTCTATACCTACTCCTTGTTATGTTCTAGAAAGCAGTCTTTTTAAAAAAAATTTAGAGATTTTAGATTCTGTTCAAAGAAATAGTGGAGCAAAAATTTTGTTAGCTCTAAAGGGATTTGCTTTTTGGCGTAGTTTTGATTTAGCTCAAAATTATTTGAGCGGAACAACAGCAAGTGGTATTTATGAAGCAAAATTAGGATTTGAAGAGTTTGGAGGAAGGGAGAGCAATAAAGATATTTGTGTGTTTTCTCCAGCTTATAAAGAAGCTGAAATCGATGCACTTCTTCCTATTGCTACTCACATTATTTTTAATTCTTTTAATCAATGGCAAAAATATAAAAATAAAATCGATCAAAAAAATATGCAGTTAAAATCATTAGGATTGCACCCAATCGAGGTAGGTTTGAGGATAAATCCGCTCTATAGTGAGGTAACCCCTCTGATCTATAATCCTTGTGCATCTGGTTCTCGTCTTGGAATCACGCCAGATGAATTTCAAAAAGGAGTGCAACATTTTGGACTTGATGGAATTGATGGTTTGCACTTTCATACCCATTGTGAGCAAAATGCCGATGCTTTAAAAAGAACACTTGATCATGTGATTTATCATTTTGATTCTGCGATCAAAGAGGTAAAATGGGTTAATTTTGGTGGAGGACATCACATTACACGAAAAGATTATCACTTGGAATTGTTAAATAGCATAATTCTTGATTTTAGATCAAGATATGATGGGATCGAGGTATTTTTAGAGCCAGGTGAGGCTGTGGGATGGCAGTGTGGATTTTTGATTGCAGAAGTGATTGATGTTGTTAAAAATGGTATTGAAATTGCAATACTTGATGTTTCTGCAACTGCCCATATGCCTGACTGCCTTGAGATGCCATATCGTCCAAATGTTAAGAAGATTTCGAAAGATCAAGATGGGGGAATTAGGATAGAGCCTAGTTTGGGTGAAGTTAAAAAAACAGACAAAGAATATCTCTATCGTCTAGGTGGGCCTAGTTGTCTGGCTGGAGATATAATTGGAGATTATGTTTTTGAAACTCCTCTTTGTATAGGCGATAGGATTTTGTTTGAGGATATGATTCATTACACAATAGTTAAAAACACAACTTTTAACGGAATACCTCTTCCTTCTTTAGGTGTAATAAGTTTAGAAGGTGATTTTAGTGTAGTAAAAAGTTTTGATTATTCTGATTATAAGAATAGAAATGGGTGATTGTGTGTGTTCAAGATTCTGATCTTATTGTTGGTCTTGGAGGACATATTGATCACGGAAAAACTTCTTTAATCAAGGCAATTAATGGATTTGATGGAGATGCTAGTTCTCAAGAAAAAGAAAGAGGTATAACTTTAGATATCAGTTTTTCTCACTATAAGACAAAAAGCAAGAATATTGCCTTTATTGATGTACCAGGGCATCAAAAATTAGTAAAAAATATGATAGCAGGGGCATTTTGTATTGATGTGTTTATGCTCGTTGTGGCGTGTGATGATGGGATTATGCCTCAGACATTAGAGCATTTGCAGATTGCATACGCTTTGGGGATTCCTCAAGCAATTTGCGTACTGAGTAAGGCAGATTTAGTAGAAAAGTATCAGATTGAACATCTTAAAAAAGAAATAAAAGCTTTGTTTGCTCAGTATGACACAATTGTTTTGCAAGATGTGATTGATTTTACGATTAAAGATCCAAAAGCTCCTTTAAATATCCTCTACAAATTAGATACTCTTACTAAAATTTTAAAAAAAGATTCAGGTTTTTTCCGTTGTTATGTCGATCGGAGTTTTTCTCTCAAGGGTATTGGAACAGTTGTGAGCGGAAGTATTTTGAGTGGTAAAATTTCATTAGAAGAGAAAATTTATGTCTGTGAATTGCAAAAAGAAATTTCCATAAAGGGAATGCATTCTCATAATCAAGCTATTTCAAGTGCTACTCCATCTCATCGCGTAGCCTTTAATTTATCAGGGGTCAATAGTTCTGATTTAAAGCGTGGCTTTTTATTGAGTAAAAAAGGATATTTGCGTGGTTTTGATAGCATCGATGTTGTTCTTTTTAGCTTTGTAGATTTTTCTTTACATCTTAAATTGAGTCAGATTTTTATAGGCTCTAAGCGTTGTAATGTGCAAATTTTGGTTTTAGGAATTCAATCTGGGGTAATTTTTGCTACACTCAAGAGTGATGAAAAAATCTTTTCCGTCTTCAAAGAAAGGTTTATTTTAAGAAATGAAGATGGAAATTTGGCATCAGGAATGGTGATAAATCCAATTATTGATCCAATTAAAAAGACAGAAAAAGTAAAATTATTACATTTGCTTTATCAAGAAGATTTTTTGCAGGCTTTTATGCTTTTATCTTGTGTTCATAAACGAGGTTTTGGATTGATCTCATCATTACAAAGATTTGGACTTAAGCATAGCGAAGCGCTTGAAATTGCTAAGCGTATCCCTCAAGGGTTTTTAGATGAAAAAAATTTAGTTTTTTATCATCAAGAAAGCTTAAAACTTTTAAAAAAAGAAATACTCTTAATTTTTGATAAAAATTTTAATGCTTTGCTTTCTGCAAAGAGTTTGAGTATCAGGATTTTTTGGGCTAGTGAAGAAATCCTTGAATTTATTTTGCATCAGTTAGAATCCCAAAAGCTTATTTCAAAAAAACAAGGACTTTACTTAAATATCAAAAACCAAACTAAAGATTTAAATTCTTTTGTTGAAGAAACTCTTTTTAAGGCATTGCTCTCAGGAGGCATTATGCCAGAAGCACCTTATAATCTTTATGATGCTTTAGATATTGATAGAAAGATTGGTGATGATGCTCTTAAAAGATTATGCTCGGCTAAAAAAGTCAAACGATTGGAGCATAATGTTTTTATAGCGACTGAAAAATTAGTCAAAATGGTTCAAATTTTGCGTGAATTAATTAGGAATTATGGTTATGTTGATATTGCATTGTTGCGTGATAAGATGAATCTAAGTAGAAAGTATAGCATTGCTTATTTGGAATATTTAGACTCTTTTGATGATATTATTAAAAATAGTCTAAACCAAAGGGTGATTAGACCTTCAATGGCTTAAAGCTAAAATGACAAATAGAGTTGGAAATGTTTTTTGGTTATAATTTTGATTGCTAGAAATCTATGGAGATAATTATGAAAAGTTTAATCACGACGCCAATTTATTATGTAAATGATGTCCCTCATATCGGACATGCTTATACCACATTTATTGCAGATATGATTAAGCGTTACCATCAGCTTCACGGGATAGAGAGCTTTTTGCTTACAGGAACAGATGAGCATGGTCAAAAGATAGAGCTTTCTGCTAAAAATAAAAATCAAAATCCAAAAGCATATGTAGATTTTATTAGTGCTCAATTTAAGGATCTCTGGGATTCTTTTGAGATTGATTATGATAAATTTATTCGCACAACAGATCTATCTCATCAAATAGGAGTCCAGAAAGCTTTTGAGATAATGGAAAAAAACGGAGATATTTATAAAGGAGTATATGAAGGACACTACTGCGTGAGCTGTGAGAGTTACTTTACCTTATCTCAGATGAAAAATATAGGAGTTTGTCCAGATTGCGGAAAGGCAACAAAAATCATAAAAGAAGAGAGTTACTTCTTTAGGTTGAGCCGATATCAACAGAAGCTTTTGGATTGGTATGAAAATACCCATTGTATTTTTCCTTTGTATCGTAAGAATGAAGTGATAAACTTTGTAAAAAATGGACTGAATGATCTTTCAATTACACGCACAAGTTTTGAATGGGGAATCAAAATACCAGAATATTTAGATGACAAAAAGCATATTGTCTATGTTTGGCTAGATGCTTTGATGAACTATATTACAGCTCTAGGATATGGAAATAATGGGGAAAATATGGATTTTTGGCCACACGCTTATCATGTTATCGGTAAAGATATTTTACGCTTTCACGCCATTTATTGGCCTGCATTTTTAATGAGTCTAGGTTTAGAATTGCCTCACAGAATTTATGTTCATGGTTGGTGGTTGATTGAGGGAGCAAAAATGAGCAAAAGTCTAGGCAATGTTATTCATCCAAAAACCATTTCTCAAGAATTTGGTCTTGATATGATGCGCTATTTTTTAATGCGTGAGGTTAGTTTTGGGCAAGATGGAGATTTTTCTCGCTCTGGTTTAGTGAGTAGAATCAATACGGATTTAGCCAATGATTTGGGAAATTTATTAAATAGAATACAAGGTATGGCAGAAAAGTATTTTTATTTGAAATTAGAAATTTCAGAGACAGAATTACAAGCTTTTGCAATGGAAATAAAGGAAGTAAGAGAGATTTTAGATTCTCTTGATTTGTTAATGGATAATATGCAACCTTCACGCTACTTGGAAGAACTTTGGAAGGTTTTTGTTCTTTCAAATGCAATGATTGCTAAATATGAGCCTTGGAAAATGATGAAAAATCAAGAGGAGCCAAAAACAGCAGCTCTTCTTGTGGTGCTTTGTAATTTTCTTATTAAAGGTGCTCTCTGTCTTTATCCAATAATGCCTCAAAAATCAAAAGAGATTTTAAAGGTTTTTGGTTGTGTTCCTAATGCAGAAACCTTTAGCAAATTTATTAAAAATCATCAGTTTTTATTGCAGTTTTCTATCGTAAAAACCGATGTGCTTTTTCCAAAATTTGAAATTCAAGAAAAAGATGAAAAAAAAGATGAATTGGTGTTGCAAAAAAATCAAACGACAAAAGAAGACAAAGAAAATCAAAAAATAAAAATTGATGATTTTAAAAGACTAGAGATAAAGATAGGCACGATTAAAGAGGCAAGAAAAATTGAAAAGAGTCAAAAACTTTTATGCTTACAGGTAGATTTAGGAGAAGAAAAGTTAAGACAGATAATCTCTGGGATAGCTGAATTTTATGATTCAGAAAATTTAGTTGGTAGACAGGTTTGTGTATTAAGTAATCTAAAACCAGCAAAATTAATGGGCTTAGAGAGCGAAGGAATGATTTTAGCTGTAAGAGATGAAAATGGTTTAAGTTTAATACAACCAGATGCATTAAAAAAGAGTGGATCACAAGTTAGTTAAGGAGGATAGAGTGAGGGTATCACAGGTTGTAGAATTGATCCAAGGAGAGTTGAACAACAAACCAGCAATTGATAGCTTTAGTTCTATTGCCCTGAGCCTTTCTTCTTTAAGGAGAGGGGGGCTATTTTTTGCACATCATCCAGATGAGATTGAACAGGCAGTTAATTTTGGTGCCTATGGAATTATCTATGATCAATATGCACAGATGAGTGATATGGAAATTGCTTGGATTAAAGTTTCAAATATGCAAGAGGCTATAGCACGATTGGTAAGATATTTTATTTTGCAAAAAAAGATTGAAGTTTTTTGTCTTAAGCCTGTGGAGTTTGAAATTTTTTCACAAATTTGTAATGATAGTCAAGTTATTGTATTTGATGGAGATATGAATTCTCTTTTAGAAAAAGTGAGTCAAGATTATCATCATAAGGGAATTATTATTAAGCATGATAATTTTCTTAACGCCTCTGTAAAATTTAATTATACGGTTGTTCCTCAAGAAAAACCATTGCAAATACACATTGCCTCTCTCTTTGATATGCGTGTTTATTATAAGCTATCTCAATATTATCTTCCTATTCCTGCAATGCTTTTTGATAATTTATGTTCTGTTGTGTATTTGTGTTTAAATGAGCAAATTAGTTTTGATTTGCATCATTTTGTTGGACTTGAATCAGTTAAGCCAATCTTTGTGGATATGACTTCAAGAATTCTGGAATATGGGCAGAGTGAGCGAGTTATTATTGCACAAAATGAAATCAGAGATTTTCGTGATTATGTTGTCTATATTGCTCAAAATGGTAGGTGGGGAAAGCTGTTGTTATTTGTCCCAAAAGGCTGTGATTATGAGTTTGATGAAGAAGTGGAATATTATGAATCTAAAGAAGAATTGCTTGATTTTTTTAAACAGAAGAAGTTTAATTTTGGTTTGGTTTTGGGAATGGAAAATAAAGCCTTGATAGCTCTTTTGGATCTTGCTTCAAGATCAATTTCAGAACCTAGCCTTTTTTAGATTTGGTATTGATAAATGAGTGGTTGTTTTAAGAATCCAAAAATTAAAATTTTGTTTGATCAATTGCAGAACCTTCCAAAATGTAAAGGGAAGTATGAAAGCAATGAGGGGATCAGAATTTTTTTAGATTGTGATGAAAAACAGATGAAAACAATTGCTGAATTCGCTAAAATGCTTAAACCTTGGAGAAAGGGTCCTTTCTATCTAAATGAACTCTTTATTGATAGCGAATGGAAAAGCTTTATAAAATGGAATCAGATTGCTGAGAGTGTTGAGTTGTATGATAAAGAAATTGCAGATATTGGTTGTAATAATGGGTATTATCTCTTTGAAATGCTTAAATTTCAGCCTAAAACTCTCATAGGTTTTGATCCAAGTGAGATTTTTTACACTCAGTTTTGTTTTTTAAATCATTTTTTGCAAACAAATATTCTTTTTGAGAGACGGGGAGTTGAGGATTTAGTCGAATATAAAAAGAAGTTTGATGTAATTTTTTGTTTGGGAGTGATTTATCATCGAAGTGATCCTATAGCGACCCTAAAAGCTCTTTCCCAAAGTTTAAAAAAAGATGGAGATTTGATTTTAGATACGCTCATTATTGAGGATCCTAGAGAGATTGCTCTTTTTCCAAAAGAAAGTTATGCTAAAATGAAAAATATTTATTTTATTCCCTCAATCTCTGCGCTTGAATCGTGGTGTTATCGAGCTAAGCTAGAGATAGTCAAAGTTTTAAACATAAAAGAAACAACCACTCAAGAACAGCGTAAAACACCTTGGATTGATTCTTTAAGTTTGGATTCTTTTTTAGACTCTAGTCATAGTCAAACAATTGAGGGTTATCCTCTGCCAAAACGAGGTTATTTTAAAATAAAAAGGAGATAATTATGGTGGAAGATTTTGATCAAACATCATCTGGTTTGATTAAGCCTATAGATCGACTTGCGGTATGCACAGGAATCAACACAGAAATTTGTGGTGAGTTGATTGATATTGGAGAAAATACTGCAGAAGTATTGTTTTCTACGGCAGTGATTATGTTAAGTGACGGAGAAAGATCAATTCATCTAGGATTTTTATTCAATGCTGCTGCTTATGCTGCACTTTGTGCAATTAATAAAAAAAATAGCATCATTATTTCTTCAGAAACCAAATTTTTAGCTCCTATTGAGATTGGCCAAGAGATTCTTTTTCGTGCAGTCGCACTTCAAAATGGTTTTAAAAAATGTGAAGTTAAGGTTGAAGGTTTTCTGCTTGATATTAAGGTTTTTGAAGGATTTTTTCATATCGCCATTTTTGATAAAAAACTTTTTAAACTCAAATTGAAGGATGAGGAGGATCAATAGGTGGTAAAACAAAAAGATTTTAGCGGTATTTTATTTGTGGCGGTTGTTGCATTTGCGGCGATGTATTTTGCTAGTTTTGAAATCATGAAAGAGCTGCACATCTCTACGCTTCTTATTGGTGTGGTTCTTGGCGCATTGCTTTCTTCTGTTTTTCGTAAAAGTTCAAAAGATTTAGAACCAGGTGTGATTTTTTGTTCCAAAAAACTTTTAAGATTTGGTGTTGTGCTCTATGGGTTTAATGTAACGCTTGGAGAAATTGTTCAGGTGGGATTTACTGGAATAGGGATAGCCTTTGTTGTGGTTTGTGTTATTTTTTGTCTTGGAACTTATATTGGAGTTAAGTTTTTTAAACTTGATTCAGATGTTGCGATGTTGGTTTCTGGAGGAAGTGCAATTTGTGGTGCGGCTGCAGTTTTAGCATTAGAATCAAGCATTAAATCCGAGCCTTATAAGGGAGTTATTGCAGTTGGAACAGTGATTATTTTTGGATTAATTGCAATGTTTTTGTATCCCTTGCTTTATGCTTTATTTTTACATCAGTTTTTGGATGAAACGCAGATGGGGGTTTATATTGGATCGACTTTACACGAAGTTGCTAATGTAGTGGGTGCGGGAGATGCAATTAGCCCTGAGGCAAGCAGAATTGCAATTATTATCAAAATGATTCGCGTGATTATGCTTGTGCCTTTATTGCTTATTGTTCCTTATTTGATGTCTCATTCTCATCAAGGAAAAGCACAAAAGACTCTGCATATTCCGTGGTTTGCTTTTATGTTTTTAGCTATGGTGATTGTTAATTCTTATATTCATGTTTTTGGAGACAATTTAGTGCATCCTGATATGATTGAAAGAGGTGTTGAAATCTTGAGATTTGTATGTTCGTTAAGTTTGCTTTTTGCAATGTGTGCTTTAGGGTTGCAGATTGATGTCAAAAAATTTCTCAATTCTGGAGGAAGAGCTTTTGGATTATCCTTTGTTCTTTTTGTTATTCTCTTGATTGGTGGATTTTTTCTTGTTAAGTTATTAATGTAAAAAGCTTATACTTACCAAACTGAAATTAAACATAAGGAATTAAATGGAAAAGATTAGTCAAAAACGATTTGAAGAAGAAACTAAAAATGGTTTTGTAGTGGTTGATTTTAGTGCGCCTTGGTGTCCAGATTGTGTAAAAATTGAACCTATTATGACAGCTTTGGAAGCTGAATATCAGCAAGTAAAATTTTTTAAAGTAGATATTGATGAAGAAGAAGGTCTAAAAGATTCTTTAAATATTCGCAGAATTCCTACTTTGGTGTTTTTTAAAGAGGGCGTTGAGGTTGGCGAGAGACTTGTGGAGCCAGACAATAAAGTGATGATTGAAAATGGAGTAAAAAGTCTTTTGGAGCATTGAAAATAGGGGTGTGAATGATTTTATCTGTTCCTGCGACGAGTGCAAATTTGGGTCCTGGGTTTGACTCCCTTGGATTGAGCCTTGATTTTAGAAATTATTTTCACATTAAGCCATCATCTTTGCAGAGCATTAAGATCGTTGGAGAAGGGGAGGATTTTTGTAAGCTTAAGGTTGATAATGCTTTTGTCAAAATTTTTTCCTCAATTTTGCATGATCCTCATCAAAAATATAGCTTTGAATTTGAAAATAATATTCCGATATCTCGCGGAATGGGGAGTAGTTCAGCGGTAATATCAGCTGCTGTAGGCGCTGCGTATTTGTTAAGATATGGAAAACTTGATAAGCAAAAAGTTTTAAATACTGCTCTAAAATACGAACCTCATCCAGATAACATTACTCCTGCAATTTTTGGTGGTTTTAATGCGGCTGTTTTAGAAAAAGGAGAAGTGATTCATTCCAAAGTAGAGTTGCCAGAGGAAATTCGTGCAGTTATTGTGATTCCAAATCGCACGATTTCAACTAAATATTCACGACAAAAATTGCCTAGGAAGTATTCTGCATCAGATAGCATCTTTAATCTATCTCGTTCTTCTTTAATGTGTTTGGCATTTGTTCAAAAAAAATGGGATTTGTTGCGTGCTGTGAGTAAAGATAGATTTCATCAATATTTTCGTATGAAACAATTCCCTATTCTTTTTTCTGTCCAGAAAGTAGCTTTAGATAAAGGAGCTTTGATGAGCACACTATCAGGAAGCGGATCTTCATTTCTTAACATTTGTCTAAGAGAAGATTCCCCACAGATTGCGCGGGCCTTGCAAGATCGTTTTTCAAATTTTAGGGTTTTAGATTTGGCTTTTGATAACCAAGGGCTAAGAATTGAGAAAGATTAGTTTTTTGGTATAATATGCAGAGTGTTGTAAGAAAAAAAAATCCTCTTAGAATGTGTATTTTTTGTCGTAAGCGATTTTTTCAAAAAGAATTAATGCGACTTAAAGTATCAAAAGGGGATTTTATCTTTTTTGATGGCTTTGGAAGGAGTTTTTATCTCTGTGCTTCTTGTCTAGATAATCAGAGGCTAGCATCTAAAATCCAAAAAGTTAAACAGATTGCAAAAACACGCGAACAAATTCAGTTAAAAATCGAGGAGTTAAGATCACAATGGCAAATGATAAAGTAAGAATTTCATATATTGCAGGAACAGTAGCAAGGACTCCTAAGGAGATTTTGACCTTTGCTCAAGGACTTGGTCTTAATGTAAAAAGCGCTTCAAGTAGTGTTAATAGTAATATTGCAAATTTAATCATTGAATATTATATGGGAGAGATTTCTCAAGAAGAGCTTGTTGTAGCAATTGCTCCTGAGACTTCAAAAACAAGTAAAAATAAAAAAACTCCAACTAAAACTCAAAAAAAAGTTTCTAAGGAAAAAACAGAAGAACCCAAAAAAGAAAAAGATAAGCAGTCGGCAACAAAATCTACAGAAGATGATAAAACAATAAAAAATAATCAAGAAGAACCGCATCAGCATACTATACGTCGTACTGGATTTCGTATCGTTAAGAAGAATGTATCAAAAACATCTGATAAAGAATCAGAAGCTAAAGCTGAACCCAAAAAACCTCAATATCAATCTGCCCAATCCTTAATGGAATCATTAAAGACAGAAGAGAAGGAAAAACCAGAGAAAAAGAAAGTAAAAATCAAGCAACCGCCTGTTTCTCATAAGGCCAATGAACATAAAATGAACATTGATCGCGAAATTTTTGACCATGATGAAGATGAAGAGAGCAATGAGATTATGCTTTTTGATCTTCATGAACAAGAAGTCAAGGACGAAGAACAGGATCGAGAGATCAAACAAGCAATGGTTGATAGAATTAAAATGCAGCGCAAAAACCCTTGGATGGTAGAGGGGAGTATCAGTCGAAAAAAGCGTAAAAATAATTCAGGTTTTAAGAAAAATGAAGAAAAAATTAAACAAGATTTTATTGTTATTCCAGAAGAAGTAAGGGTTTATGAGTTTGCGGATTTGGCAGGATTGAAGCTAAATGAAGTGGTTAAGGTTTTATTTAATCTTGGAATGATGGTAACAAAAAATGATTTTTTAGATCGTGATGCAATTGAGATTTTATGCGAAGAATTCAAAATTAATTTTGAATTGCAAAATCAAAGCCAAGATTTAGATTATGTTTATGAAGAAGAAAGCGAAGAAAAAAACCTCTCTGTGCGTGCTCCCGTTGTTACCATTATGGGGCATGTTGATCATGGTAAAACTTCTTTGCTTGATAAGATAAGAAATAGCCGAGTTGCGAGTGGGGAAGCAGGAGGAATCACTCAACACATTGGTGCATATAGTGTAATAAAAAATAATCAAATGATTAGTTTTATTGATACTCCTGGTCACGAAGCTTTTAGTGAAATGAGAAGTCGTGGCGCTCAAATTACTGACATTGTAGTGATTGTTATTGCGGCTGATGATGGCGTAAAACAGCAAACTATTGAAGCTTTTCAACACGCAAAAGCAGCAGGCGTTCAGATTATTGTTGCGATGAATAAAATTGATAAAGAAAATATTAATATCGATAAACTTAAAGCAGAATGCGCAGAATTAGGTTTTACTCCTGTTGATTGGGGTGGAGAATATGAGTTTATCGGTGTTTCCGCAAGAACAGGTGATGGGATTGATGAGCTTTTGGATACAATTTTGATTCAAGCAGAGCTATTGGAGCTAAAAGCAGATCCTACTCAGCGATCTAAAGCTGTTGTTTTGGAAGGAAGTATGGATAAGGGTCGTGGACCTGTTGCAACAATTATCGTTCAAAATGGAACGCTTAGGGTTGGAGATTCTGTGGTTGCAGATACTACTTATGGGCGTGTTCGTGCATTAATCAATGATAGAGGAGAGAATATCAAAGAGCTTGGACCATCTGGTGTGGCTGTGATTGTTGGACTTGATAGCATTCCGAATGCAGGGAGCATTTTGGCTTCGGTGGAAAATGATACAATTGCTCGTGATTATGCAAATAAAAGAAGTGTGTATTTGCGTCAAAAAGAATTATCAAAATCTACAAAAGTTTCATTTGACGAGCTTAGTGAAATGGTGGCAAAAGGAAATCTTAAGTCATTGCCTATTATCATTAAAGCAGATACTCAAGGAAGCCTTGAAGCAATCCGAGCAAGTCTTTTAAAGCTTAACAATGATGAGGTAGAAATCAATATCATTGGGTTTGGTGTAGGCGGAATTAGTGAAAGTGATATTGCGTTGGCAGCCACAAGTAAGAATAGCTTGATTTTAGGTTTTAATATTCGCCCTACAGGCGTTGTAAAAACAAAAGCCAAAGAGCTTGGAGTAGAGATTAAAACTTATTCTGTGATTTATGCTCTCATTGATGATATGAAGTCTCTTGTGTCTGGAATGATGTCGCCTGTATTAGAGGAAGAACATACAGGACAAGCAGAAGTGCGTGAGACTTTTAGTATCGCAAAAGTTGGAACAATTGCTGGTTGTATGGTTGTAGATGGAGTGATCCAAAGAGGAATTAAAATCCGCTTAATTCGTGATGGAGTGGTTGTGCATGAAGGAGTAATTGCTTCTTTAAAGAGATTTAAAGATGATGTAAAAGAGGTGAAGAATGGTTATGAGTGCGGTATTATGCTTGAGAATTTTAATGATATTCAGATAGGTGATGTTTTTGAAACCTATAGAGAAGTTGCTAGAAAACAGCAAATTTAGGCTATAAGATGTCAAAGGATATTAAAAAAGAACGAACAGAATCTCTTCTTCAAGAGTTATTATCAGAGGCGCTGACACAATTATCAGATACAAGATTGAATTCTTTGAGCGTTACGGAGGTGGTTTGTTCTCGTGGTAAATATAATGCAGAAGTGTATATTCTGTTTGATTCTCAAGATAAGAGAGAACATCAGCAAATTTTAAAACTTTTGCATAAGGCAGAAGGAACTTTGAGAGAATATATCCTTAGCACAAGCAACTGGTTCCGATGTCCAAAACTGAGTTTTAAAATAGATCAAAGCTTAGGTAGAGTTAATACATTAGAAAAAATCTTTGAAAAAATAAAAAAGGATAAAATGTGATTACTCCTGATTTAGAAGAAAAAATTTCGAAAATAGTTGATTTTATGGGGTTTAAACTCTATGATATTTTATTTTTAAAAGAAAATGATATGGATATTCTTCGAGTTTGTATTACGCATTTAAGTGAGGCAATTACACTTGAGTCTTGTCAGAGAGTTAGTGAGGCTCTCTCTCCGATGCTTGATGTAGAGATTAGTGACTCCAAGCAATATTTTTTAGAAGTAAGCTCAAAGGGACTTGAACGCGTTTTAAAAAAACCAAATCATTTTATTTTATCTTGTGGAGAAAAGGTTAGAGTAAGGCTAGATGATAAAAGTGAATTTGATGCAATTTTAAAGTCAGCTGATGAAAAATCTGCAACCTTTATCTTTTCTGATGATCATACAGAAAGCTATGAGTATCAGAGATTAAAAAAAGTAAAAACTATATTGGAGTGGTAAATGAAGACAACAATCAACACAATACAAAAGAAAAAAAATAAAGAAAAAATCACTTCTATCACAGCTTATGACGCTCTTTTTGGTAGAATTTTTGATGGAGAGGTAGATTTTATTTTGGTTGGAGATAGTTTGGCTCATAGTTTTGGAGGACATCACGATACTTTGGCTGTGAGTTTTGATGAGATGATTTACCACGCAAAAGCAGTATGTCGCGGAGTAAAAGAGTCTCTTATTGTAGGTGATATGAGCTTTGGTAGTTATCAAAATGAAGTCATGGCACTTACAAATGCGACACGCTATTATCAAGAAACTCAAGTTGGTGCTATAAAACTTGAGGGCGGTGTTGAGAGATTTTCTATGATTAAAAAATTAACTTCAGAGGGTATTGCTGTAATGGGGCATATTGGCCTAACTCCTCAATTTGCACGAGGAGAAGGTGGCTATAAAATTAAAGGAAAAGATGCAGCAAGTGTTCAAAAACTTAAAGAAGACGCTCAAGCTGTTCAAGAAGCTGGAGTTTTTGCTGTAGTTTTGGAGGGAATCAAACATGAAGTTGCTACAGAGATCACTCAAATGCTAAGTATTCCAACAATCGGTATTGGTAGCGGAGTGCATTGTGATGGTCAAATTTTAGTATGGAGTGATATGTTTGGTTTTTTCACAGAGTTTCAGCCAAAATTTGTGCGTCGTTATTTTGAGGGAGAAAAGCATTTAAAAGAAGCTTTAAGAGCCTATGTTAAAGATGTAAAAGAAGAAAATTTTCCTTCAATAGAAGAGAGCTATTAATCAAAAGATATGGAAAAACACACAATTAATCCTCGTTTGGTAGAGGTGGAGAGAATTTCTTTTTCAGAGGAAAACGATGAGAAATCTTTACGCCCTAGTATGTGGGAGGACTATATTGGTCAAGAACAAATTAAGAAAAATTTATATGTTTTTATTGAAGCAGCGAGAAAACGCTCTGAATGTTTAGATCATATTTTATTTTTTGGACCTCCTGGTCTTGGAAAAACTACATTAAGTCACATTATCGCTAACCAAATGCAAAGTTCAATTAAAGTGACTGCCGCTCCGATGATTGAAAAGTCTGGTGACTTAGCAGCAATTATGACAAATTTAAATGAGGGCGATATTTTGTTTATTGATGAAATTCATCGCTTAAGCCCAGCAATAGAAGAGATTTTATATCCAGCAATGGAAGATTTTAGATTAGATATCATTATTGGTTCTGGTCCAGCAGCACAGACAGTAAAAATTGATCTTCCGCATTTTACTCTAATAGGTGCTACAACACGAGCTGGAATGCTGAGTAATCCTTTGAGAGATCGTTTTGGTATGAATTTTAGAATGGAGTTTTATTTAATTGATGAGTTGGCTCTTATCGTAGAAAAAGCAAGTCTAAAGTTAGGAAAAATCATTGATAAGCAGGCTGCTTGTGAAATTGCTCGAAGATCAAGAGGAACTCCTAGAATTGCCTTAAGACTCTTAAAAAGAGTGCGTGATTTTTCTGATGTCAATGAAGAAGAGCAAATTAGCTTTGCAACGACTACATATGCACTTGAGGAACTAGGAATTAATGATCATGGTTTTGATTCTTTAGATTTGAAATACCTTGAAATTTTAGCCCAGGCTAAAGGAAGAGCCATTGGTTTGAATACTCTTGCTGCGGCAATGAGTGAAGATGAAGGAACATTGCAAGAAGCGATTGAGCCCTATCTTCTAGCAAATGGCTACATTGAAAAAACCGCTAAAGGACGCATTGCTACATTAAAAACTTATGAGTTACTTGCGTTATCAGCACCGAAATTATTTTAGTATAATTTCGTGCATAGTAGGCAGTGAGAAATAGCAAACTTAGCTGATGATTTTAAAGGTAATTCTTAGTAAAGTCCATTTATGTTAAAGGAGGGCTAACAATGAAAAAATTACTTGTTTTGGGTGCTGGGTATGCAAACTTAGCATTTTTGAAAAATTTAGATTCAAAGTTTTTTCGAGATTTTCAAGTAACTTTAATTAGTAAAGAAAGTTACCATTATACAAGTGTGCTTTTGCACGAAGTAGCAGCGGGAGAAAATAAGAGAATTTGCTATAACCTCAATGAAATATTGCCTTTTTGTGTGCAAGTTATTAAGGATGAGGTTTGTGAAATTTGCGAAGGGTATGTTATTGGTAAAAAAGAGCAGTATGATTATGATTATCTTGTAGTAGGACTTGGTTTTAGCTCTGATAGTTTTGGAATTAAAGGAGTTGAAGAATATGCTATCCCTTTGGTAGATTTTAATGGGGCAATTAAAATAAGAGAAAGTCTTTCTAGGCAATTTGATCGATATCAAAATGGAGATAAAGATGCACTCAGAATAGCGGTTTGTGGGGCTGGTTTTAGTGGCATTGAATTGGTGGCAAGTCTTTGTGAAACTTTAAAAAAAGAGGCAAATTTTAGAAATATACCCCAAAAAGAAATTCAACTCATTAGTATTGAAGCAATGTCAAAAATTATTCCTATGTTTCCTGATGAATTGATAGAGAAAGCCACTAGAAAATTAAAAGAGAGTCAGGTTGATTTTGCATTGGAATGTAAAATTTTAGAGATCAAAGAAAATGCTATTGTTGTTGAAAGAAATGGAAAGCAAGATGAAATTCCTGTAGGTTTAAGTATTTGGACAGCTGGCGTAAAGGGGAACAGTGTTATTCAAAATTCTCAATTTTTTGTTTCATCGCGTAGTCGAGTGGAGGTGAATGAGTATCTTCAGCCCATAGGACAGACATATCAAAATGCAATGAAAAATATTTATGTTATCGGAGACTGCGCTGTTTTAAAAGATCCTATCAGTGGAAGATTTTATCCTCCGACAGCTCAGATATCCATTCAAGAAGGAGTCTATCTCGCCCGTGCTTTTCAAAACCGAGTTTATGGAGGTCGCATTGCCAAATTTACTTATCATTCAAAAGGAACAGTTTGTTCTTTAGGAAGTAGTGATGCAATCGGTCTTGTTGGGGACAAAAAAATCTCTGGAAAAAGTGCAATTTTTCTAAAAAGATTAATTGAAAAAAAATGGATGTATTATCTTTTTGGATTAAGAGGTCTTTTTAAATAATTCTAAGAGTTAAGACCACCAAATCTTCGAGTTTTTGTTTTAAAGGTTGAGATGATTTTCTCTAACTCTTGGACTTTGAAATCAGGCCAAAAGGTTGGCGTAAAAAATAACTCTGAGTAGCTAATCTGCCAAAGTAAAAAGTTTGATATACGCATTTCTCCACCTGTGCGAATCAAAAGATCAACATCGGGCAGATTTGAAGTGTCAAGATTTTGGCTGATTAAATTGTTGATTTGACTTTGATCAAGCATTTGCAAGTTTTTTTGATTTTTTATGATTTTTTCAACCGCACGAGAAATTTCATCTCTACTGCCATAATTAAGAGCCAGAATTTGTGTAAGCTTTTCTCCTTTTGCGCTTTCTTCCTCGAGTTCATAGATCATGTCTTTAAGAGGATGATTGAAAATAGAAATATCCCCAATGGCCTTAAATCTAATTTGATTTTGCAAATAGGTTTTTTTTTCTTTTTTGAGATAATTAAGCAAAAGCCTCATTAAAAAATCAACCTCAGCCTTTGGACGCTTCCAGTTTTCTGTGGAAAATGCATAAAGCGTAAGATAGGAAATAGAACTTTTAGCACACCAAGTAGTGATCTCTCTTACTACATTAACACCTGCTCTGTGTCCATCTCTTCTAGGTTTGTTTTGAAGTTCTGCCCATCTTCCATTTCCATCCATAATAATGGCAAGATGATCAAGAGTATTTTGAGTTTGATTTTTATTTTGCACCTATTCCCTCACATAACAATATCTTAAAATTTTATCAAAAACTCTTTCTAAATTAAGAGGAAGATTCTAAATAGTTTTTTGAAATATGGAATTGTTTTTGCTTCAGAAAAGTTAAAAATATCTTGGAGTTTAAAAATGTTGCGATCACTTTATACAGCTACCTCTGGAATGCTTGGTCAGCAATTACAGATTGATACCACTTCAAATAACATTGCTAATGTTAATACAACTGGGTATAAAAAGCAACGGGCGGAGTTTAATGATTTGTTTTATCAAGCAATGCAGTATGCAGGTACAGCTACAAGCGAAACTACTCTTTCGCCAACAGGAATAGAAGTGGGGCTTGGTGTTCGTCCTGGTGCAGTAACAAAAATGTTTTCTCAAGGCAGTCCTAAAGAAACAGATAATAATCTTGATGTTGCAATTACAGGCAGAGGGTTTTTTCAGATACAGCTTCCAGATGGCACAACGGCTTATACTCGTAGTGGTAGCTTCAAATTAGATGATAATGGAAATATCGTAACTTCTGAGGGATATTTGTTGATTCCACAAATCACAGTTCCGCAAGATGCAACTCAAATTAATATCGGAAGTGATGGGACAGTTTCTGTTGTGCAAGGAAATCAAGGAGCAAGTAATGTGTTAGGACAGATTGAGTTGGCTAATTTTATCAATCCTGCGGGTTTGCATAGTTTGGGCGATAACCTTTATATCAATACAAATGCTTCTGGAGATCCTCAAGTTGGTGTAGCTGGTACAAATGGAATGGGGCAACTTAGGCAAGGATTTTTGGAATTAAGCAATGTTAAACTAGTTGAAGAGATGACAGATTTAATTACGGGACAAAGAGCCTATGAAGCAAATTCAAAAAGTATCCAAACAGCAGATTCAATGTTGCAAACCGTAAATAGTCTTAAGCGATAGTTTTAGATAAAAATATTTTATTTTAAGTGTGAAATATGTTAAAATCAGTCAATTTTTATTATCCTATCTTAAGGAAAGGTGTATTATGATTGATATAAAATTATTATTAAATGATTTTGATGGTGTCGCACAAAAACTTAGAATCAAGAAAGTAGATACAGAAATTTTAGATAGGTTGCGACAAGCAGCTCAAGAATATAGAAGTGCAAAGCAGGAATTAGAAGCTCTGCAAGCTCAACAAAACCAAAAATCTAAACTCTTTGGTGTAGCAAAAGCACAGAATGATAATATTTCTGATTTAAAGCAAGAGCTTGATGCTTTGAAAACGAAGGTTGGAGAATTTGAAAAAAGAATTATAGAGAAAGAAAATCATCTTAATTCTTTGCTTTTTTATATCCCTAATATTCCAGATGATCGAACTCCTGTGGGCGAAGATGAAAATGACAATATAGAGATCAAACGAGTTTTAACTCCAAAAGAATTTGATTTTAAACCAAAAGAACATTGGGAGCTTGCAGATCAAAACGGTTGGATTGATTTTGAAAGAGGCGTTAAACTGGCCAAAAGTCGTTTTTCTGTTTTGAGAAAAGAGGGAGCAAAATTAAATAGAGCTTTGATTAATTTTATGCTTGACTTTAACCAAAAAGCAGGTTTTGAGGCAGTGGTCACTCCTGTTATTGTTAATGAAAAAATGTTGTTTGGGACAGGGCAATTACCAAAATTTGAAGCAGATATGTTTCAGGTTAATGGTCAAACTGACCCTTTGTATGAAGGGCAAAAAGAAAATGAAGAAGCAAATAAACAAAGATTTTATTTGATCTCAACTTCAGAGATCACTTTAACAAATCTTTATTATGATGAAGTGATTAGGGACATTGAATTGCCTATTTTATTGACAGCACAAACTCCGTGTTTTCGCAAAGAAGCTGGATCAGCGGGTCGAGATACACGAGGTATGATTCGTCAGCATCAGTTTGATAAAGTAGAGCTTGTAGCAATCACAAAGCCAGAAGAAAGCGATCAAATCCAACAAAAAATGATAGAAACAGCAAGTGGAATTCTCACTGCGCTTTGCCTGCCACATCGTTTGGTACAGCTATGTGGAGGAGATTTGGGCTTTAGTGCAAGCAATACAGTTGATATTGAAGTGTGGCTTCCTGGACAAAATTGTTATCGTGAGATCAGCTCTGTTAGCAACTGCCGTGATTTTCAAGCAAGGCGTGCTAAGATTCGCTATAAGCAAGATAAAAAGAATCAGTTGGTTCATACTTTAAATGGTTCTTCTCTTGCTGTTGGTCGGACATTAATTGCGATTATGGAAAATTATCAAAATAAAGATGGAAGTATAACCATTCCTGATGTATTAAAACCTTATATGTGATGATCAATGGCAAAAAAACCTTTGGAGATTAATTCTATTGAGGATAGCAATCCATCACGAAGCTCTGTCCTGCGTTCTAAACTTAAAGAGTGGTTACAGAAAGCAAGAATTTTTTTACAAAGGTTTAATCCAAAAAAATTTAAAGAATCTTCTAAGAAAGTCAAGATAGCCACAATCGTTACCTCGATTCTTTTGCTTCTTCTGATTATTTTAGCGGTTGTTTTGGTAATTTTTAAACCAAAAAAGGAATCTCAAACTATTCCTGTGATCTCAAAAGAAAAAAAAACTGATGAAATATCTTCTGAGTTATTGAAGTCATTACCAAGATTAAAGCCAGATTTATCTGAAGTAAAAGATCAGGATCTAAACTCTCTTATCATTAAGGCAAATATGCTGTATGCTAATGGAGATAAAAAAGAAGCTTTAAGCGTGTTTGATAGAATTAACATATTTTCCCAATCTCTTGCTAGCTATAATCTCGGAGTTATGCAGGTTGAACAGAAAGATTATCAGGCTGCATTAAACACTTTTGATCGTTCGATTAATATCGGGGAAGATGTAAGTTTAAGCGCACTTAATGCAGCTATATCTGCGCGTTATATGGGAGACTTAAAGCAGTATGATTATTATTTAGATCTTGCAACAAGAACTTTGCCAGCTGAAAACAAAAGACCCTTTTATTCTTATCTTTATGCTTTAGTGAGCTTTTATAATCAAAATTATTTTGCCTCATTATCAGGAATTAACAATCCTTCTGCACAAAGCTATGTACCTGAAAGCGCTTCTTTGGGGGCAAAAGTTTATCTTGTTTTTAATGATAATGAACACGCAATTCAATCTCTTGAAAAAGCCAACCAAGAAGATCGTGATTTAAAAAATTTAGGACTTCTGTATGCGAGGGTTGGAGATTATGAAAATGCTCAAAAAAATCTAAGTGCCTATAGAGAAAAAAATCCAGAGGATATTGAAGCGGCAATGGCCCAACAAATCATTGCTCTTAAGACGGGAGATTTTGCAAGTGCGCGAGATGAACTTGAATTTTTGCTTAGCCATAAAAAAGAAAAAATAGCACAGCATATTTTTCCAATTAAAGTGATTTTGCAGCCTAGATTGTTTGATATTGATAGTGCGCAAAAACAATTCATTAAAACAGGTTTAGGGCATCGCGGAAAACTTGCTGATAGATTATTATTTTATTACGCTCCTTTTAAGGTATTTGATGCAAGAGAGTCCTTAGAAATTTTGAAGCAAAGTGGTATTTTAAGTGGTTATGATCGCATTTCTTCTGAGGAAAAAGTTTTGCAGAGTCAAACGCTTACTCAAATTAATGAGGATATTACACAGGCTTTGATTGCAGTTTATCATAGCGATTTAAGAGAGGCATTAAAATTGCTTAAAAAATCAATTAATTCTAACCCTAATCATTCAATATTGCATTATAATATTGGCCTTTTATATGCACAAATGGGTGATTATGAGAATGCTTATAAGCATTTTCTACGATCTTATTATTTGGATGTAAAAAGAGTTGATGCAGGATTATTTGCAATTTTAGCTGCGAGGATTACAAATAAAGATCTTGATCGCATTAAGGTGGATATTACTCAAGATCTTGATCACCTTGCTTTAACTCAAGATCAGAGAAGCTTCTTTTTTTCATTTTTAAGCTATCTGGATCAAGGTAGTGCAAGTGATTTTGCTTGGATTCAAAAAGTTAAAAATCCTCTTGCTATTTACTATGCTCTGAAAGCTTCTTATGGCTTACAGGCAGAAGACTATAGCGGAGCTTATAATGCTTTTGCAGATCTTTCAAAGATTCATCATAATGATTTAGTAACTTCTGTGATGATGAGTTTGACTGAAAATCCACTGATTGGGCCAAAGCAAGTTGCCCTGAAGCTTCATCAAATCATTGCAAGAAAAGAAATTTTTCTGCCACCAATTTTTTATGGTCCCGAGCTTTCTAGGGAGTTTTATATTTATGCGGGATTTATTTCAGGAACACTAAAAAATCAAGAAGATCTTATACGAGACAAGCTCATTGCTTCTAGAGGGAATCATAATGGGATTTTACAGCTTTTGGGGTTATTGTGTATTTATCAACATCGGTTTGATGAAGCATTGGTAATTTATGATGAGCTAACCCATAAGCTTGGTGAAGATAATTCAAGAACGCAGTTCCTATATGCTGTGTCTGCGGTCGGAACAGGAAACTATGATAATGCTACTTTATCTTTACAGCTTTCTAAGATGGAATCTGATTCAAGCTATGAAACGCGTCTTGTTTTAGGAATGCTTTATCAGCAGGCTGGCGATTTTAAAGCGGCTGCTTCTCATTATAATATGTTGATTGATAAATCTTTTAACTCAGAATATTTTGACTTTGTGATTGATGAACAAAAGGTGCTTGGTCAATATTTAGCAAGAGAAAATCAATGAGTGATTATTTAGAATCTCTCAATATCGCCCAAAGAGAAGCGGTTACTCATATTGATGGACCATTGTTGATTTTGGCAGGAGCTGGAAGCGGAAAAACAAAAACCCTTACAACACGCCTTGCTTATTTGATTGATGAAGTTGGGATTCTGCCTCAATCTACCTTGACACTTACTTTTACAAATAAAGCGAGCGTAGAGATGAGGGATCGAGCTTTGAGTCTAATAAAGCATAGATCGCATTTTTCTCCATTGCTTTGCACTTTTCATCGTTTTGGTTTATTCTTTTTAAGAATGTATATTTCCTATCTTCATCGTGGTTTTAATTTTGTATTGATTGATGCGCTTGATCAGAAAAATATAATCAAACAAAAAAGCAATTTTCCTGTTTCTTATGTCAAAGATTGCATTTCAAATTTTAAAAATCAACTCATTACCCCAGAAGAAGCTTTGAGTCAATCAGAAGATAAAAGACATAAAGAAATAGCATTGATTTATCGTGATTATGAAAAACAACTCTTAGAGCAAAATCTTATTGATTTTGATGATTTATTGCTTTTGCCTTTTAGAATTTTAAATGAGAATGAAGAACTAGCTTTGCAGGTATCTCAGCAATACAATTATATTATGGTCGATGAATATCAAGATACAAATCATTTACAATTTAGGCTTTTGCAGAAGCTTTGTAGCGTTCATCAGAATTTGGTAGTTGTCGGCGATGATGATCAGAGTATTTATTCTTGGAGAGGTGCAGATATCAGGAATATTCTTGATTTTAAAAGTCAATTTAGTGGAGCAAAGATCATTAAACTTGAAGAAAATTATCGCTCCACAGAACAAATTCTTGAAGTAGCAAATACTCTTATTGCACATAATTCAGATCGTTTAGGCAAGGTGCTAAAATCACGAGTTGGCACTGGCGATAAGGTAGAATTATTGCACTTTGAAGATGGTAAGACTGAATCTCTAAAGATTGCCCAAAAAATTAAAAAACTTCAGCAAGAGGGGGTTTTGTTGAGTGAGATTGCAATCTTATTTAGACTTAATGCACTCTCAAGAGGCTTAGAAGAGGGGTTAAGTCAAGAAAAAATACCATTTAAATTAGTTGGAACAATTCGATTTTATGAGAGATCCGAAATTAAAGATATGCTTGCTTATCTGCGTTATCTTGTGAATGTTAAAGACGATTTTTCTCTTCAAAGAATTATCAATACTCCAAAAAGAGGCATCGGAAAAGTAACACAAGAAAAAATATTTTCTCTTGCTTCAAAAAGAGGCATGAGTGTTTATGCGTTATTTTCTCAAGGAGAATATGATGAGATTTTAAGCCAAAAGAATCAAGTAAGTTTGAGGGAGTTTTTTTCTTCAATTGAAATTTTGAGGGATTTTTTGGAAACTCCTCAGATACTCTTAAAGAGGTTTTTTGAAGAAATTGACTTTTTAAATTCTTATGATAAAAGCGAAGAATCTCTCAATCGTATTGCTAATATTGATGAGTTTGTGGGATTGATAAATGATTATTTTTCTAAAAATCCAAATGATTTATTGCAAGATTTTCTCAATCATATTCCACTTTATTCTGAGTTTGATGATGTCGTTAATCAAGAATGCGTATCGTGTATGAATATCCATACAGCCAAGGGGTTAGAATTTGATTATGTTTTTGTGATTGGACTTGAAAATGGTTTTTTCCCTCTTTTAAGAGAGGGGAGCAATCTAGAAGAGGAAAGGCGTTTGGCCTATGTGGCTTTTACAAGAGCGCGCAAAGGGCTTCAGGTGTCTTATGTAGATTCTCGCTTTTATAAAGGCAAGAATACAGAACTTGAACCTTCTGAGTTTTTAAAAGAGGCAGGATTATTGAAAAAAGGTATTCATCATAATCAAGATGAAAAGATTTTTTGTGGCGATCTAGTAACCCATAAAATTTTTGGAACAGGTCGAGTTCAAGAAATTCGAACAAATGGCAATGAGCTTTTTTATGTCATTAACTTCGGTGGATTAGTTAAAATGATTATGGCAAAATTTATACAAAAGGCTTGAAGTGAAAAAAATCATATGTTTGATTCTTTTTTGTGGATTTTTTTGGGGAGATAATATTCTTAAGATTCAAAATTTTATCAAGGATAGATATATCAATCATTATAAAGATTTTTCAATCCAAATTAAAAAAATCACTCCTTATTTCAGCAAAGATTCTCAAATTAGCAAAATAAAAATAAAAAATCTTGATTTTGTTAATCAGGATTTTGGTCCTGTGGGCTCTCTTAAGGTAATTTTTAGCTATCAAAATCAGGACTATACGCAAGTTTTGCGATATGAGATCGATGCAGATATAAAAGTCATTTATGCAAAATTTCCTATTAAAAAATCTCAAGATATTACCTCAAGCAATACCGCTTTAAAAACAATTGCACTAAAGGACCTTAAAACATCTATTTTGTCACAAAAAGATCTTGATTTAGTTAGCGCGAAAGTTTTTATTCCTCAAGATACTTTCATTACACTTTATCAAATTGAGCCAAAGATCTTGATTCGTCGAAATGATAGTTTTAATGCATATTATCGAGATGGAAATATCACAATCCAAACTGTTTTGGTTGCAAAAGAAAATGGTAAAAAAGATGATGTTATAGAAGCGATTAATCCTGAAACAAAAAAGAGTGTGCGTGTCAAGGTTTTGGAAAATGGTAATGGAGAGATTTTATGAAACAAAAATTTGTGCTAGGTATTTCTGGGGCAAGTGGTGTTTTGCTGGGCTTGGAATTTTTACGGGCATTACCAAATGATTTAGATATTTATCTGATTATGACAGAAAGTGCGTATAAAGTTGCAGATAAGGAGCATTCTATCGCATTGGAATTAAGAACTAATATAACACTTCTTGATGTCAGGGATATTTCTGCTAGTGTAGCATCAGGGAGCTTTGGTGTTGATAAGATGGCAATCATTCCTACTTCTATGAATACTCTAGCAAAAATAGCTTGTGGAATCTCAGATTGCTTGCTCACTCGCGTAGCGAGCGTGATGATTAAGGAGCGAAAAACTTTACTTCTTGCACCTCGTGAAATGCCTTTTTCTGGAATTGCGCTTGAGAACATGTTGAAATTATCAAATTATGGAGTAATCATCTCTCCGCCAATATTGGGTTATTACGCAAAGACAGAAACCCTAGAGGATATGCAAAAATTTTTGATAGGAAAGTGGTTAGATAGCCTTAAAATTCCAAATCAAATTTATCAGAGGTGGAAATGAAAAAACTTGCAATTTATCCAGGAACCTTTGATCCGATTACTAATGGTCATTTGGATATCATTGAGCGCGGAAGTAAAATGTTTGATTTTATTCTTGTGGCTGTGGCAAAATCAAATGCAAAAAAACCACTATTTGATTTAGAAACTCGCATTGAGATGGTTTATAAAAGTTTAGTTGATGCTGGATTGAAAAATGTGGCGTGTGAAGGCTTTGGTAATCTTTTGGCTGATTTTGCAAAAGAAAAAGAAGCTAATGTGATTATTAGGGGATTGCGTGTTGTGAGTGATTTTGAGTATGAATTACAGATGGGGTATGCAAATGCATCATTAAATCCAAAGCTAGAAACACTCTATTTTATGCCAAGCCTTGAGAATGCTTTTATTAGTTCAACAATCGTTCGCAGTATTTTAGAGCATCAAGGTAAAATTTCTCACCTAGTGCCAAGGGCAACCTATGAGATTATTTTACAAAAAGGAAAGAAATGTATATAGTTTTTGAGGGGATTGATACTTGTGGAAAAAGCACACAGATCAACCTTTTGCGCGATGTTTATCCACAGGCTATTTTTACTAAAGAGCCAGGCGGGAGTTTGCTTGGAGAGAAGATTAGATCAATGATTTTAGAGGGAAATAATCTTGATAGCAAAACAGAGTTGTTTTTATTTTTAGCTGATAGGGCGCAACATCGCAAGGAAGTTATAGAGCCAAATTTAGATCAGATGATTATTTCTGATCGTAGTTTGATTTCAGGCATTGCTTATGCGATGGATGTCGTTCAAGTTTTTGAAATGAATCTTTTAGCAATGAATGATATTTTGCCCGACAAAATCGTTTTTTTTGAAATTTCAGAATCTTTACTATTTTCTCGTTTATCTAAGAAAAATCAGGATAATATTGAAAAACGCGGAATAAAATATTTTTTAAAAATCCAAGAAAATCTTAAAAAAACATTACAGATTTTAGAAAAACCCACTCTGTTTTTAGATGCACAGGAAAGCATACAGGATTTGCATATTAAAATTTGCAGGTTTTTAGCGGAGTAGTGAATTGATTTGTGTGGTTTGTGAGCGATTAAGCATAAGATGTATTTGTAAAAAATGCCAAGAAGTTTTCCTAAGAATTTATCCAACTTCAAGAACAGAGGGGAGAATTAAAGTTTATAGTTTTTATCGCTATGAAGATATTTCATTTTTATTGAAAAGCAAATACTATGCAATTGGAAGTCGAGTTTATAAAATTTTGGCTCAAAAAATAGCTCAATATTTTTTTGAAAAAAATGGAAAACAGCCTTGTAAAATTTTTAGTGTTGGTATTGATGATGTGATCAAGAATGGATACTCTCATACCTCCATTATTTTACATGCATTTAGAAAGAGTTTTACCCCGATTTATGGGGAATTAAGAGCAAGAAACTCTATCCAGTATGCAGGAAAATCTCTTGAATTTAGGAAGAATAATCCAAAAGGATTGTGCTATTGTTCTGGTGCTCGAGATTTAGTTGTTTTTGATGATATTATAACAACAGGGACAAGTATGCTTGAGGCCCATGAGGTTATCAGTGCTAATGGAGGAAATTTTTTATATGGAATAACGCTCTGTGATGCTAGAAATTAAAATTTTATAAAATCTAGTTGTTTTGGTGATTAAATTTTATAGCTACCATTTTGCTTTATAAGGATTGATTGTTTAATTTTTATAATGATTGTGATCAATATGATGCGGTAGTTCTGCAAAAATATATAAATCGATCATATAAATTTTAAGCTAGGAGATGCGCTTATATTATCTCTCTTATCAAAATTAATATTAAAATAGGTAAAGAATTCTATGCTTATAGATGGTTTAGTAAAATAGGAATAATGATTTATTATGGTGCATTGTATTTTTTAAATCATCTATCAAACCCATTGCTCTTTGTTTCTCCTTCTTGATTTTTTCTTACCTCTCATTCCCCCTATTTCCTTTATTTCAAATCCCTTTGATAATGATCCCTTATGATAAA
>X103_Eurasian_Blackcap__coassemble_175_pt1 | contig 64373 bp, 64 predicted proteins | sample X103_Eurasian_Blackcap__metabat2_low_PE_003 | metagenome-assembled genome bin X103_Eurasian_Blackcap | reverse complement strand
CCAAGAATATGCAAAGAAAGATAAAAGAATTAAAATAATTCATAATCCAAAAAATCTGGGAACCTTTAGGGCGAGAATTGAGGGTATGAAAAATATTTGCGGAGACTATGTTTTGTTTGTCGATGCAGATGATTGTATTGTTTTAGAAGCTTGTGAGATACTTTATTCTGCCGTGCATCAAGAAGATAGAAAGTTAGATATAGTGATTTTTAATATTGATAATTGTGATTGGGATCCAATTATCAGTGATTTATCTCAGGATGAAAGCAAAAATTTACAAAAAGTTTATCAATCAAGTATTTGTGCCAGAGCTTATTCTCGAGAAATCGTTTTGAAATCTCTTGAGATGATTGAAAAATATTTTAGTATGGCTGGACGCATTCTTTATCATGAAGATATACTCAAATCTTTTATATTACTTTATTTTGTAAAAAACTATTTAATCATCACGGATATTTTATATATTTATTGTTTCAATGAAAACTCGATAACAAGACGCGCTGATTTTGCAGCATTGAGGCTTCAAATCAGAAATAAAAGAACACTTATTAAGCTCTTTGATATTTTTCAAAAAATTCCTTATCAGCCTTATGAACCCTCCTATAAAGATTTTAACCATAAGTCATTAGAATGGCTAAAGGAATCTTTAGAACATAATTATGATACATTGATCAATAAAAGATTGCTTCAGAAATATAGTTTTCGAAATTATTTTTTGCTTTATATCAGATGTTTTAAAAAAACAAAAACTTTAGGAAATTTTATAAGACTTCTTGTCCATACAGCTAGCTTTGGGAGATTGCAATTTAAAAATAAAAAAATTGTTTTAAGAGAAAAAACCAAAATCAACTCTTAGGAATATTTTCTATTTAATGAATTTTATATTCTATGATTTATAACTATAGGATTAATGATTCTATAAATAAAAATATAAAGGACATCTATGGATTTTGAAGCAATGTTACTTCATCGTTACGCTTGTAAGAAATTTAGTGAAAAAGAAATTGATTCTAAAGATTTGGAATTTGTGCTAAAGTCTGGGGTTTTGTCTCCAAGTTCATTTGGTTTTGAGCCTTGGAAATTTGTGGTGCTTCATCATAAAGAAGATAATCAAGCACTCAGTCAGTTTTGTTTTACACAAGAAAATGTTGCCACGGCAAGTGCTAATATCGTTATTTGTGCAAGAATTGATTTGCAGAGTAAGGATATTTTTGCCCAAAATCAAGTGAGAAGATATGCTAAAGATGAGGAACATTTTAAAAAAATACTTGAAGTATATACAAGCCGAACAGATAAAATGACTCAGGAGGAATTATTTCATTATGCCTCACTCCAATGTTATTTAGCGTGTATGCAAATGGCTTTAGCAGCAGAAAGTAAAAAAATAAACTCTTGTATCATTGGAGGTTTTGTAAAAGAAAAGGTTGATAATATGCTGGGATTAAAAGCCCCATTTGGAACCGCTTTGATTTTGAGTTTAGGCTATGAAGCAAATTCTCCAAAATATACAAAACAGAGAAGAGACTATTCAGATGTGGTTGAATTTTTTAATTCTTAAGAGTAGGTTAAGATTAAAAAGCTTGCTTGGCAAGCTTTTTAGAATGCTGGGATAACAGAACCTTGATATTTTTCAAGGATAAATTTTTTCACTTCTTGACTTTGGATTGCCTTATGCAAAGCTTTTATTTTAGGCAAGTCTTTTTCATCATTTCTGATTGCAATGATATTGGCATATGGAGAATCTTTACTCTCCTGTGCGATAGGATTTTTTAGGTTGGCTTGCAAGGCATAGTTGCCATTAATGATAGCGATTGTGATATTTTTATCTTGATAGGTTTTAGAGAGCAGGGCTGCTTCCTGCGGAATAAATTTTAGTTTTTTTGGATTGCTAATGATGTCTTGAATTCCAGATACAAGATTGTTTGGATCTTTTAGTTTAATCACTTGTAGTTGATTTAACAAGATAAGTGCGCGAGCTAAGTTGCTTGGATCATTTGGTAGGCTAATGCTATCTCCATTTTTTAATTCCCCGATAGACTTAATTTTGTCTGAAAAAATAGAAAGAGGCTCAAGACTAACGCTTGCTAATACAGAAAGATTTGTTTTTTTATCTGCATTAAATTTTTCTAAATAGGGTTTATGTTGAAAGAAATTTGCATCAATTGATCGATCAAGTAATGCGAGATTTGGCGTAACATAATCAGTATAGGGGACAATCACAAGCTCATATCCTTCTTTTTTTAGAATGGGTTTAATCACTTCTAAAATCTCAGCGTGTGGAACAGGAGTGGCACCTATTTTGATTATCTTGCTTGTATCAGTTTTAGTTTTACAGGCTGAAATAAACAGCAAGATTAAAATACCAAAAAATATCCCAAAAAATTGCTTTAAATTTTTCATTTTTAAGTCCTTTACGTAAATTTATTGATGTTTTCTTAAAATTTTAGTGATTTTATCACCAAGCATTTGAATGGCTTGAACAATTATAATCATAATGATAACCGTGTAAAACAAGACATCAGGTTGGTTTGACATAAATCCAATGCGGATTGCAAGATCTCCTAATCCACCAGCCCCAAGTGTTCCTGCCATAGCAGAGTATCCGACAATAGAAATCACTGCTGTTACAAAAGCTTGTGTGAGAGAAGGAAGCGTTTCGCTAATTATCATTTTTATAACAATCCATCGACTTGCCCCCATACTGAGTGTAGCCTCAATGAGTCCTTTATCAATCTCTGCTAAAGCGCCCTCAAAAAGTCTTGCAATAAATGGGATAGTCGCAATTGATAGAGAAATAATCGCTGCTCCCACTCCAATGCTTGTGCCGATTAAAAATCGAGATAAAGGAAGCAAGAGAACGATGAGAATGATAAAGGGAAAAGATCGGGTGATATTGACAACAATGCCAAGCAAATGATTGACTTTTGGCATTTCTAAAATCCCACCCTTTTGAGTGATGAATAAAAAAACTCCAAGTGGTAATCCAAAAATTACGGCAAAAATAGAAGAAAAAAGAGTCATAATGAGCGTATCTAGGGTGCCCTCTAGAAGAAGATGAAAGGTGTAATTTGTCATAAAAGCTCCTCTGAAGCTATTTCTTTTTGAAAGGTTTTGATTTGAATTTTTTGAGAAGCAAACCATTGGAGTGCTTCTTGGGTTTTTTTACCTGTTATTTCTGCGATTAGTTTCCCAAGACTTTTGTGATGAAATTGATTGAAATCAGCAAAAAGAATATTGATATCAATATCAAATTTTTTTATGGCTTGTGTGATTATGGGAGAGTTTTGATTTTTGTCTAAAAAAATAAGCTCATAGGTATGATGAGGGTTTTTGATATGAGGAAAGATATCTTGATGTTCATTTTTAGGTAAATGAGAGACAAGTCCTTTTGTGATAGGATTTTTTGGATAGAGAAAAACTTCCTCAGTGCTCCCCTCATCAATGATATTTCCCTGATGAATCACGCAGGTTTTATTGCAAATTTTTTTAACAACTTCAATTTGATGAGTGATGAGAACAATAGTGATTTTAAGTCGTTTTTGAATGTTTTGTAAAAGCTCTAAAATAGAATGAGTGGTTTGTGTATCAAGAGCACTTGTTGCTTCATCACAGAGTAAAATATCTGGATGATTGGCTAAAGCTCTAGCGATTGCAACACGCTGTTTTTGCCCACCGCTTAATTGACTAGGATAAAAAGTTGCTTTATCTTGTAGGCCTACTAACTCTAAAAGCTCTTCAACTCTCGCTTTTATTCTTTGTTTTTCCCATTTGGCAATTTGTAGAGAAAAAGCAATATTATCAAAAATATTTTTTGAAGCTAAGAGGTTGAAATGCTGAAAAATCATACCAATTTTTTGTCTTTGTTTTTGTAGTTCTTTTGTTGAGAAATCCAAAATATTTTTACCATTGATTATGATTTCTCCTGAAGTAGGTTCCTCTAGGCGGTTAATAAGGCGTATGAGTGTGCTCTTCCCTGCTCCAGAATATCCAATAATCCCAAATATATCTCCTTTTTTAATCGTGAGATTAAGATTTTTGATTGCACAAAAACCATTGGGATAAATTTTTTGTATATTTTTTAATTGAATCACTATAAATCCTCAGTTTTGAGATCGTAGATTTTGATTAAAATCTAAATTAAAATATCAAGGCAAAAATCACACGGATTCTAATAAAAAAAAGTAAATACAATATGTGTTTTTAAATTTTAAAGAGTAATTTTATTGTTACAGGATGGTTTTTATTTAAGATCGCATCAGGATTCAGAGAAATAATTATGGAATTTAGTTATATTTTGATATAATCTTGATGCTTCCTTTTAGACTTATGCAATAAGGAATAAGAACACCGCTTCAGGGTGGGAACACAGCAGAGCATTCTTCTTTTTTATGTGCCGTGAGTATCTGAGAGGGAGTTTCTTCGAATTCTTGAAAATAAGTGCTTGAAAATCAAACAAATCATATAAGGCAGGAAAATGCCACTTTCAAAATTAAACCCTGAACAAAAACTTGCTGCAACCGCGCCATTTGGTTATAACCTGATTATTGCATCAGCTGGGACAGGAAAAACTTCTACCATTGTTGGAAGGATTGCCTATCTTTTTTCTCAAGGTATTTCTCCTGAAGAAATTTTACTGCTAACCTTCACAAATAAGGCTGCAGAAGAGATGGTATTGCGTGTTGCTAAGCAATTTGGTAATAAAATGGCAAAAGGCATTCAGGCGGGGACTTTTCACGCTGTGGCTTTTAAATTTTTAAGGCAAAAATATTCTATTCATCTCAAACAGCCAAAAGAATTAAAAATTTTATTTAAGTCAATCGCAGAGAAGAGAGTGTATATGAATCAAGATAATGTAACACCATATTCTGCGCAATATCTCTATGATCTTTATTCTCTGTATCTTAATTCTTCCCGTGGTCAAAATTTCGAAGAATGGTTGATTGCTAGAAATCCAGATCAGGAAAAATATGCGTTGATTTATGAAGGGATTTTTGAAGAATTCTCAGAATTAAAAAAAAAGCATCGTTATGTAGACTATAATGATTTGCTTACCTATTATAAGGAAGAAATGGCACAGATTGAGTGTCCATATACTGAAATTTTATGCGATGAATATCAAGATACTAACCCTTTACAAGATAGCATCTTAGATGCTCTTGATCCAAAAAGTCTTTTTTGTGTGGGAGATTATGATCAAAGTATTTATGCCTTTAATGGTGCTGATATTAGTATTATCGCAAATTTTACAGAGAAATATCCCGATGCGCATGTTTTTACTCTATCTAAAAACTATCGCTCTTCAGAAAGTATTCTTCATCTTGCTAATCGTGTGATTGAAAAAAATATTAGAATTTATCCTAAACGACTTGAGGTAGTGAAACAAGGAAATTTTCAGGTTCCAAAATTATTGGTTTATGAAGAGCTTTTTGCACAATATCAAGGGATTGCTAAAAGAATCGCCAATGGAAGTAAAAATTTTGAAGAAATCGCAATTATTTTTAGAAACAATGCCTCAGCAGATGGGTGTGAGGCTTCATTAAGAGAGTTAGGAATTCCTTCCAGACGAAAAGGGGGGATTAGTTTTTTTGATGCGCGAGAAATTGCTTTGATGCTTGATATTTGTTCTTTGCTAACAAACACTAAAGATATGATGGCATTTATTCATACGCTAAGTTATGGTTCAAAGATAGGAAATTCAATTGCTCGAGATATTTATGAGGCATTTTTAATTTTAGGAGATGGAGATATCAGCAAGGGAATATTAAAGCCAAATGATAAAAAACCTTATAATTCTAGGGTAACAAATCCACAATTAGGACTTTTTAATGACTTGATGATGTTGGAAAAAAGTACGAGATTTGATGGGTCTTTAGGAGGAGATTTTGCTTCTCATCCTATTTTATCTCATCCTAGATTTGATTTAAATAGTGCCTTATTTTTACAGGATTTTTACCTTCTTTTTAAAAGCCTATATCAAGAAAAAAATCCTTGTATAATGATTGACAAAGTAGCCACAAGTTCTTTTTATAACAAGATTAAAGAAAATTTTATTATAGAGCGTATAAAAAATAAAGATGGCACTTTAAACCTTCAACAAAGAGATGAAGTAACCGAAAGAATTAACCGCAAGATCACTCTTTTAAAAAATTTATCAACTCAATATGATCAAGTCAATCGTTTCTTAAATGCGATGATTTTGGGTTCAAGTGAAGCGACGCAGGGCAGTGGAGTTAATCTGCTCTCAATTCATGCATCAAAAGGGTTGGAGTTTAATGAAGTGTATATTATCGATCTAATGGAAGGACGCTTTCCAAATTTAAAGCTGATGCAAAAAGGTGGAAGTTTAGAGGAAGAGAGGCGATTGTTTTATGTCGCAGTGACTAGAGCGAAAGAGGTATTATACCTTTCTTATGCCAAGTATGATAACTTAAAAAAAGTGGCTTATGAACCATCTGTGTTTTTACATGAAGCAGGAATGCTTCATTAGAGTTTTAAAAGCTCAATAAATTCGGCTCTTGTTTTTGAGTCGGTTTTAAAAATTCCTCTCACAGCAGATGTTTTGATATGAGTGTGTTGTTTTTGGATTCCTTGCATACGCATACATAAATGTGTGGCCTCGCAGATTACCATTACCCCCTTAGGATCAAGAATTTCCATAAGAGTATCAGCAATTTGTGAAGTTAATCTTTCTTGGATTTGTAGGCGATGAGAAAAAATATCAACAAGTCGAGCAAGTCCGCCAATCCCAGCAAGCTGATTTTTTGGAATATATCCGATATGAATATGACCAAAAAATGGAAGCATATGATGTTCGCACATAGAATAAAATTCAATTTTTTTTAGAGTGATCATTTCATCAAAATGCTCATCATTAAAAGTACTTCCAAGAGCTTGTTTAATGTCTTGATGATAGCCATCAAAGAGTTTTTCATAGAGTTTTTTAACACGATGAGGTGTTTCTTTCAAGCCTTCTCTTGAAGGGTCTTCGCCGATATGTTTTAGTAATTTTTCAAAATCAATCATAATGTTTTCCTAGAAGAGCTTGAATTCTATTTGCAATACTTGGATGTGTGCTTAGAGTTTCTGGACTAAAGATATAAGCTGCTTGACGCGTTGGATTTTTATCAATTTGACTGTAGTCATTTTGTTGGTAATCTTGAGAGATTTTTTGAAGTGCTTTTATCATCGGAGAGCTATTTTGCATCAAGTAAGCCGCACCGCTATCTGCCATGTATTCTCTTGAGCGACTCAGATACATTTGTAATAAAAAAGTAAAGATAGGGAGAATGAATTGTAAAACTAAAAGAATCATACGAGCCTTATTTGCTCCATCTTGATGTCGTCCTCTTAAAAAATAAAAAACTGCGCAGTTTGTAAAAAAAAGAAAAATATTGCTTAGGATTCCAACACACATAGTTAATCTGATATCTCCGTGTCTAATATGACTAAGCTCATGTGCAATAACAGCTTGAAGTTCTGATTCTTCCAACTGATCAATGAGTTTTGTCGTAAGAGCAATGAGTGAGTTTTTTTCATTCCAACCGCTTGCAAAAGCATTCATATAGGGCGCTTCAATGATGTAGAGTTTTGGCGTAAAATCAAGATCGCTTCTTTGGATAAGATCTTGTAATAGTTGATAGATTTTTTTTTCTTTTTGGCTCATTACATAAGCAGGATTGAGTTCCTTATAAATGTCTCCTTGTAACATAATGAAAGAAAAATTTGTGATGCTATAAAAAATAATGAGAATGGCAATAATACCCATACATAGAGTAAAGGTTGGAGTAACTTGAAAACTTATAAGACTAAAAAGCGCGGAACCAAAATTTTGAGCATCAATGCGAATGATATCAATCAAAAGACCGATAAAGAAAAAAAGTGCCAAATAGGTAAGCAATACACAAAAACTTTTAATGCGATTCTTTTCTAACAATGTTTGAAGACTCATCTTTTTCCTTGTTTCAATCGATTTGAAGGAGGCGATGGGCGATTTCCTCTAGAAAAATTGTAGCATAACTTCCTTTTGGAAGAAAAAACTCTAATTCAAATTGTGCCTTATCTTCAATGTAGGTGTAGGAAATATTCTCAGCCCATATCCAGGCATATCGACGGGTTCCATTGGGTTGGATAGCAAGATGATTTGGGCAAAATTTTGATTCTATTGTTTTAGAAAAATCTTGGGATTCAAAAAGTTTTTTACCAAAAATTGGTCCAGTTGGAGAGAGAGATCTTTCTTGGAATCGCCCAAGATCGTAAGGATCATTTTGAGTGCAAAAAACCTTTCCTGTAGGATAGTGAGATAAAACATCTCCTCGAAAAATCTTATAAAAATGATCTTGTTGAAGCAACTCTTTTATGTGAGAAATATCAAGATGAAGATTTTGCATTTTAAGGGCTTGATAAATCTCTTGAGGAGTAAAATTCTCAAAAATTTTACAGAGCTTAATGCGATAATCTAACCAAAGATTAAAAAGGTGGCTTTGATAACTAGAGATAAGAAAATTTTGTGTGATTTTATTGCGAATTTTAATTTCTTTTTTAAGAATTTTTTCTCCATCAAAGTGATTGTTAAAGTTTTTTCCAAAGCGTTGATAACCAAAATAATTAGGCAATCCTTGAAATTTAATTTTTTCAATCGCCTCTTTAATTTGCATAGCAGCGACGGGGGTTACCTTTTTTAATCGTATGAAAAAATCATTTCCTTTAAGGTGCCCAATTCTGATTTTATTGCAGTGAAAGGTCTGTTCAAGGATTTTAATACCTCTTTCTTCAAGTTGAGGTAGAGAGTTTTGTATTTGAGTAGAAAAATTTTTATGCAGGGAGATATATTGGGTTGTTGTGGCTGATTTATCTTTAAGTCCAGCGTAGCCAAAAATTTTATTCCCCGTATAAGATGAGAGGATTTTTAACATCTCTTGAGTGCTAAGTCCCTTTTTTCTAATTTTTAGTATCAAATGTTCGCCATTATTGCTGAAAGGATATAGAGGGACTTCTCGGACAATAAAATCTCTTGCATTTTGAGAAAAATGAAAAGGAATAGGGGCGTGGTTAAGAGCATAAGTTTTAGTGAGATGATGCAACATTAAATCACTCTGCGTTTGATAAAGGGAGAAATGCTTGTGAGAATTTCATAAGGAATAGTATGGAAAATTTTAGCCAGTGCTGTTGCATCATTAAAGACACAGATTTTATCTTGATTACTCAGAGCTGAGAAGCAATCCATTGAAGTTCTTGGAAGAATTTTAAATCCTTCAGCACTGAAATACTCTTCTTTAGAGCCATCAAGTCTAAAAAATCCATCCCCATAGCCAATATCATAGGTGCTTACAATAGAGTCTTGATCTAGCTGACTTACACCACCATAACCAATCCTATCTCCTTTTTTAAGATGATGAGTGCAGATACGATCTGCCCATAAACTTAAGACAGGTTTTAATTTCTGAGTGATTGCAAGAGGAAAATTTAAAGGCGCATAGCCATAGGCGGCTATACCAATGCGAGCAATTTCTTCGACATTTTGATCTCTAAGGGCTCCAGCAGAATTAAGAGAATGGAATCTCGGAGGAAGAAATCCCTTTTTTTTGGCAATTTGTTTTACCTCCTCTTTAATATGGCAAAAGAGTTTTTGAAGATTATGAAAATCCATTGTATTTTCATCGCTGTAACCATCGTGGGTAAAAACTCCAAATAATTCTAATTTTTGATGCAAGATAGCATCAATAACTGATTCTAGCTCTTCTGGCTCAATGCCATTGCGATTCATTCCAATATTGACTTTAAGCTCAATTGCTGTTTTTGGCGGAATATTTGCAAGATGTTTTTTTGAATGAATGGTAGGATGGATATTTGAAGGAAGGTAATCTAGTTTTTCATAAAGAAAGCGACCATAAAACATTGTGATATGTGGAAATAAATCTTTAATCTCCATTGCTTCTCTTTCATTTTTGACAAAAACACTCTTTATGCCATAATTTTTTGCAAGTTTTGCTATTTCTGAAAGTCCGTGACCATAGGCATTATCTTTTAATACAAGAGCTATTTTTTCTTTGCTTCCAATATGAGAAGCAATCCAATCAAGATTGTTGTAATAGTTTTTCGAATTAATCAGAACCTCTGCCATTTGTTTGTAGTTAAGCCATTAGGATTTATGATTTATAGGCCATCTCGTTTTAGAGATGGCTAGAAGGATTTATTTTGCAGGTAAGCTAGAGATATACTCAGCTAATTTTTCAATGTCTTCATCAGAAACATTTTTCATTTGTGCATACATAATTGCCTTGTTTCCGCCATTATCAGCAGTTCCAGCTTTATAGCCTTTTAACTCTTTAAGAAGTTTGTCTTTAGGCATACCAGCAATTGGGCCTGTTTTTTGTCCTGGAGCTACTTTTTGCGCTGTTGGTCCGTGACATGCTTTGCATTTATTAAAAGCAGTTGGAGCTTCAGCTGCAAAAGCAAAACTAGCAATACTGATTAAAGCAAGAAGAGAAAGTTTTTTCATTGTGTATCCTTTTTGTATAGATTTCGTTTTGTTTAAGAACGATCAAGAGTCATTATATCTAAAATTGACAATAATAAAGCAAGAGAATTTTGGTAAAAATTCTCTTGCTTTATTCTGTAGAGGAATATAAAAATACAATCAATTTTTTAATTGTAGCCAGTTTAAATTTTATTTCTTTGGCTTATGGCTTTAGAAAGAGAGAGGGAATCAACATGATCTAAGCCTATGCCTGTTGGCACACCTTGGGCAATTTTACTGAAAGTGAGATTGAAGTCTTGTAATTTATCCTCTACAAAAAGCATAATGGCTTCATTTGCTAGAGTAGGAGAAAAAGCAAAAATGATCTCTTGAACTTGATTTTGTGTGATGATTTGTCCTAAAAGGTGAATGTCTAGTTCTTCTAATGAAGCTGGCAAGACAAAATATCTTCCATTATAGCCATTGCTTTCTTCTATCGTAAAAATATCACGAGGATGTAAAATAATGCAGAGTTGTGAAGTGTCTCTCTCATCATCGATGCAAATTTCGCAGATTTCATTTTCGCTCAATCCGCCACATAGTTGGCAAAAATGAATTTTTTGTATCGCATTTTCCAAACAATGCGCAAGTTTTACTCCTAGAAATTTATCTTCTACACTGAGACTATAGGCCATTTTTATGGCACTTTTTTTGCCAATAGTGGGAATTTGTTCTAGTGCTTCTGTAAGTGCATTAAAAGCAGTCAGTTGATTTTGATATTTTTTACTCATCTCTATAGTGTTTCCTAGCCTTAAAATAAGAGATTTAGGTGTGTGATTATGATTGTATTTAAAATTATAGAATTTTTTTGATAGAATTCAAAACTTTAAATAAGATATATACTTCACTTCAAAATGTAGATCATTCGTGATTTATAAAATTTTAAAAAACTTAAAGTTATGAAAAGGTGATTTTTTGGAAAGTTTTGATTATTATGAAGTTTTGGAAATTGAAAGAACAAGCGATAAGGAAACAATCAAAAAGGCCTATCGAAAAATGGCAATGAAGTATCATCCTGATAGAAATCCAGATGATAAAGAAGCAGAAGAGCAATTTAAAAGAGTCAATGAGGCCTATGAGGTTTTGAGTGATGATTCTAAGCGAGAAATCTATGATCGCTATGGTAAAGATGGTCTAAGAAATGGCGGATACGATGGCTTTAGTGGCGCTGATTTTAGTGATATTTTCAGTGTATTTGAAAATGCGTTTGGTGGCTTTGGCTTTGGCTTTGGTTCAGATTCAAGATCTCAAAGAAAGCAAGCAAAGTTTCAGGAAGATTTGGCAATTGAGGTTTTTTTAAGTTTTAAAGAAGCTGTTTTTGGTTGCAAGAAAAAGATAGAGATTAAATATAAAAGCTGTTGTGAAAAATGTAACGGAACAGGCGCAAAAGATGGAAAGATACAAAAATGTAAGCAGTGCGATGGAAGAGGTCAAGTATTTGTAAAGCAAGGTTTTATGGCAATTGGTCAAACTTGTCCTCAGTGTAATGGTTCGGGAGAAAAAATAGAGCAGATCTGTCCTCAGTGTAATGCTCTTGGCTATGAAGAAGTTCAAGAGAGTTTTGAAGTTGATATTCCAGAAGGAGTGGATGAGGGAAATCGCTTGAGAGTAGGTGGTAGAGGCAATCTTCTCTTCAAGGGTGCAAAAAGAGGTGATTTATATATTGTGATGCGTGTGGAAGAGGATCCTCATTTTATACGAGATGGTGATAATGTTTTGGTTGAAGTTCCTGTGTTTTTCACATCAATCATTTTGGGCGAAACGATTAGTTTGCCAACATTGCGTGGAGAAAAGCAACTCCATATTCCTCAAGGGACAAAAGATGGACAGCAATTTGTTTTTCGTAATGAGGGGATCAAAAATATCCGTAGTGGGCGACTAGGATCTTTTGTGGCGATTGTTAAGATAACTTATCCTAAAAAGTTGAATGCAGAACAGCAAGAATTAGCGCAAAAACTTCACGAGAGTTTTGGAAAAGAGAGTGTGCCTTATAAAAATATTTTTGAAGAGGTGCTTTCAAGAATAAAAAATTGGTTCTCTGATAAACTTTAGGCAAGAAATAAAAAATTCTTGCTATAATTTTAATCTTAGTTTTTGTAGCTTGATCGCGTAACTCAGTTGGTAGAGTGCTACCTTGACATGGTAGTTGTCGCTGGTTCGAGTCCAGTCGTGATCACCACTGTCTTTTTTTTAAAATCAATATAAATTTTATTCGTAGTGTTTAGATGTTTTTAATACATTTTGCGTTTTTAATTCGTAGGCCTGATAGATGAGAATAGGTGTTGGGTCTGTGCTTGAAAGAGAGAAAGTGCTACTGAGTGCTTCATTGAGCGTGCCTTTTTGCAAGGAGTCAAGTGGAAGCTGGTTAAGAGGGTATTTGAGATTTTTGCTAGTTAGTTTTGCGTTTTGGTTGAAAGAAAAAATTGAAATTTGCTGACCTTTTTGACTTGAGATTTGACAAGGTGGATAATGTGCGCTAAAAATACCAAAATCGCTTTTTAAAGAAATATTTTTAGCATACTGGATAAAATGAGTAAGAAGAGCAATGTTGGCGATTGTGTGATCTTCTCTTTTTCCTGTGGCACCTAAGATATCAAATTCTCTAAAACCGAGATTATGAGCATAGAAAAAAGCTTTTGTGAGATCGTTGGTTTCTTGATCTTTTTGGTGAATTAATTTATCTTGATATTTGAGTTTTAGATTTTCAGAAATACTATCAAGATCTCCGATAATATAATTTGGATAAATTTGTAGATGATCCAAATGAGTGATAGCGCCATCACATACAATTAAAAATTCTGCATTATAAAGATCATTAATGAGTTCTGTTTTAGTAGGAAATGTTCCATTTGCAAGAATTGTGGCTTTCAATTTACCTCCTTTTTCCAGTTGAAAAAATAATAGATACCTATGAAAAAGAATATCAAAACATTAATCAACTGCAAGATATTGCCTTGATTTTGTTCGGTAAGATTTAGCCAGATTAAAATCCATATGAGATTGGCAAATGTAACAAAGAGATAATTTTCAACATAGCGTTTAATTTGCAAATAAAATGCAAAAAGCTGAGCAATTGTGCTACAAGAATTGAGAATATAGAAATTTGCCCCAAGATTTTTTAGAAACAATGCATACAAATAGGTGATAAGAAAAAAAGTCAAGAGATAAATAAAAAATAATTTTTTTGAAAGAGATGTGATTTTAATTTGTGTTTTGGTTGCATTTTGATGTTTGAGCCAAGAATAAATACCAAAAAAGTTAAGTGGTAGGTAAAAAAGTGTTAGCATTAAATCGCCATAAAGTTTATTGAGAAAAGCAATTATGAGATAGCAAACACAATAGAGAATACCAAAGGCATAGCCTATAATTTTTTTTTGACCGATTAAAAGCGCATAATAAATTCCACTTAAGGCACAAATAAGCGCTAAAATCGAGCTGTATTCTTGAAATCCAAAGTAAATAATAATTCCTGTAAGTATCAGAAGAATGAGCCAAAAAGATGGACTTAAATCTTTAAATTGTAGTTTTAAAAATCGCATTGGCTTCCTTACGCGAGCATTACCTCACAAGTTTTAAGGGTATATTCTCAGCCTAGATTTTCTAAGCACCCCTAGTTTGATAGGGGTATTATATAGAATTATTGAATAAAAGTCTAAAAAATAAGTTTATATAAACTAGTATTTTTAAGGAATTTTAGATTCCAAAAAATCATTAAAAATTTCAATAAATTTTTGATTATCAGCTGTCTTATTGGATCTAAAAAATGGAAAACCAAATAAAGAGAAATTATGATCTAATGAAGCATTTATTTTTGTTCCCGTAATTGTTTCTAAAAATTTCTCTTTCCAACCATCTGTTTCTACTAAATGAGATCCTTTCACTTCCATAAAGCATTCAACACTTAAAAAATCTTTTTTTTCATTTTTTCTTTTTCCAAAAAAGATAAAATCTGGTTCAAATCCTTGACCATAGGTTAACTCATTTTTGCGATTATCATAGAGTTTAAATTCTTCAAAACCATCATTTCTGATAATAAACCATTGAGAAAAATAGCCATCAATTTTTTCTTTACTACGATCAATAAAATCTAAAAAATTTTCTTCAAGATTGCTATCAAAACAGCATTGATTATAATAAAGCCATTCATATCCCTTTTGTTTTACTTCTCTTTGAGTAAAAATTACACGATTTTTAAAATTAAATAAATGTGCTTCAAAATCTGTAATTTCATATTCTTGTCTAATTTTCTCTTTTATCTCTTTAAAATTTTTTAGAATAAATTTTGCAATTTCTAAATTATTTCCTGGATTAAAGATTTGCTTTTTTGAAAAGCATAGCTCAATTTTTCCAAGGTAGTCTTCGATAAATGAAGTTTTGCTATCAAAGTCAAAATTTTTATTCAGTTCCTTAAAACTTAAATTTAAGATATTCATTGCCTTAAGAAAGTATTTTTCGCCTATTAAATTTCCAAGTTTTTTAAAGCTATAAGAATCTTCTTGAACTTTTAGTTCTTCAAATTTTTCTTCAGTCTCTTCAATTTTACTAGAATATAAAGGAATCTTTAAGTCTTTTATCTTTTGCTCCATTTCATCTCTTGTGATTATAAAATGCTCTAAATCTTGTTTTTTAATTCTTCTATTTTTTGCATAGTAGATTTTATTTTCTTTGACTAGGTTTTTGAGTGCTTTATTTGCGGTAAGCTCAATTCTGATTTGGGTTTCATCGATTATTCCTTGTTCTCTCATATTTTGGTTGAGATTTTTAATAAATTCCACATCATTTAGGGTATGATAGCTTAGCTTTTCTAGAATGTTTAAATCATTTTCTAAATCACTATCAAACTTTCTTTTGTAGAACAATTCTGGATTAGAATCTTTGATATAAAATGGGTAGTATCTTGCGCCTCTTCCTATGAGTTGCACCTCTTGAGTGGTTGCAGATCCATTTGACTTGCCTCCGAGCCTTACGATATCAAAAAGATTTAATACATCCCAGCCTTCATTGAGTTTATTGACAGCAAAAATTACTCTAATCTGATTTTCTTTATCTTCTAGTGAATTTAATAAGATTTGATTTTTTTCTAGATCTTTATCCTCATTGACATTGATCACATAGTTTGCTTTAAAGTTATCTTTAATATAACTTGTGATATTTTCCAAATAGGTTTCTTTAAATTCTCTTTTAAAAAACTCTAAACTTTTTGCAAAAAGATCGTTTTCCTTAGAGTTGATATTTTCATAAAAATTTTCAATGATAGAAGAATTAAGATTTTCTAAGAATTCTAGAAAGTTTTTTTGGTTTTCTTTAGAAGGGTTGATATTTTCACTTTTAAAGAGTATTACAGGCTTAAGTGCGATATTGTATTTTTGAGCAAGTAGTTCTCTATAAAGACTGAGTAATATTGCCCCTAAAAATCTTTCTTTTATTTCTCTGTTTTCATATTTCATTACAAAAATACGCTTAGAATACCCCTCTTTACAAAATTCCTTTAGATCGTATTTATAGATAATTTTATCTTGATATTTTTCTATCACATTTCTATGATTGGGAATTGTCGCGGTAAATTCTAGCATTAGGTTTTCATTGTGATTTTCATAGGCTTTTCTAGTGATGCTTTCCCAGCTTTCTTTTTCTTCTAGTTCCTTTTCGCCAAGTTTTTTTGTATCTGAGTTGAGATGATGGGCTTCATCTGCTAAAAGAACAAGTTTTCTCTCTGCTAGATCTTGCAAAGTGATTGCATTTTCTCTCTCTCTGGTTAAAAGAGAGTGAAGAGATTGAATTGTTGTGAAGTAGATATTGATGCAATCTTCTTTGGTTTCATTGAAGTTAGTGATTGCATTAATTTCTACGATCTTTGAATCAATGATAATTTTTTCTTTAAAAAGGTATTTGCTTGAGGTTTTGTCAATAAAATTTGCTTTTGTTTTTTCCATGATTTGGGAGCGATTGACAAAAAAGATAAAATCTCTATAGCCTCTCTTATAGCAATCAAGCATTAAAGCTGCCATCATTAGGGTTTTTCCGCTTCCTGTAGCCATATTAAACATTAAATGGTTCTTTTTGAAGCTAGCAAGGTTCGCAAAATAATATTTGATCGCTTCTTCCTGATAAACCCTAAGATCTCTGCTTAGATTTTCTTTTATGTAAGCAGGAATCTCAATTTGATCTAGTCCCCTTTTACCAAACTCTTTGTCAAGTTCTTCGTAAAGTTTTTTACCTTCCATATTAGTCTTAGCCATTGTCTGCTTTACCTGTCCCCATAAAATATTTCATTTAACTCTATTGTCTCTTTAGATATTCTATAGCTTTTATCTTTAATATCCTCATAAGGCAGATAATCCATATTAGGATCTAAAATAAGCCTTAAAATTTCTTTTTTATCCTCCAAGTTTAAATCTCTAAAATCTTTATCCTCAAGCACTTCTTTTAAATCTACTCGATAATCTAAAAATGCCTTAGGTTTTAAATCTTGATAGATTATCTCTAGCTCTTTTTCATCTTCTGAATTTTCTATTTTTTCTCTATAGATTGCATTAAGAGGCATAAGCTCTGCATACACAAAGCTTCCACCACCATTCCATTCTACTGCTTTACTTATCCCTCCTTGCTCTCCATCTATAACTTTTTTAAGTCTTTCTTTAGTAATGCTCTCTATATAATCCATCTGCTCTATGCCTATCCATCGCCGTTTCATCTTATGTGCCACTGCTAAAGTAGTCCCAGATCCTGCAAAGAAGTCCATAACTAAGTCATTTTCATTAGTGGATATTTCTATAATTCTTTGGAGTAGAGCTTCGGGTTTGGGATATCTAAAAGTTTCTACAAATCCGAGCGAAATTGCCTCTTTTGTTGCAACTTGATTCATATATTTATTGTTCGCAAATTCTAAAGTATCAAAAGTTTTTAATGTTGTCCTTAAATCCTTTAAATAGCGCTTATAAATAAAACCTCTCTCATTTTCTTTATGCTCTTTCTTAAAGCAAATTCGCCCCTCATCAATATGTTTTTGCATTGTATTTTCTGAGAATAACCAAAATCTGCCATTTGGCGGAAAATCCTCTTTTCCTGTATATGGATTTATTACTGCAAAATAACCTGTTTCTTTACTGCCGCTCTTGGCGCTTGGATTATCGCTGATCCAAGCGCCATTTGGATCATTATCTGGATTTTTGTATCTACTTAAATCTTTTTCACCACCCAATAGACAAATTTTTGACTTTTCTTTCGCAAAACATAAACAATTTTCATGCTGTATATTGATGCCTGTTTTTGCATCATTTGTTGTGGATTTTGTTTTTCGTATAAAATCTCCCACAAACTCCTTCCTCCCAAAGATCTCATCCATCAGCACTTTTAAATAAGCTTGTTCATTATCATCGCATTGTACAAAGATAACTCCATCATCTCTTAAAAATTCTCTTGCGATTTCAAGGCGATTTTTCATAAAGGCTAGCCAAGTGGAGTGATTAAATCTATCATTATAATTAAAGCTATCATTACCTGTATTATAAGGAGGATCTATATAAATGAGCTTGACTTGTTTGGCGTATTTGGATTTTAAGGAGTGTAGGGCTAGAAGATTGTTACCTTTGATAAGGAGGTTGGGATTAGACTTTAAGCTATTTTTAAGGTTATTCTGCTCTCTCTCTCTCTCTCTCTCTCTCTCTCTCTCTCTTAGTGGATTCTATCACTTCAAAGTTTTGTAAAGCTTTTTTACTAAAAAGCACATCGATTTCATCTCTAGCTAGAATTTCGTTAAAAAATATTTCTTGTGATTTTTGCTCATCTTTGCTTTGCCCACCTTTAATCACACCATCTTTAAAAGCAAAGTTCAGCACTACTTCACCATTTGCCTTTAAAAAACTTTTTTGTTTGGAAGACAATCCTATTTTGCTTGCATAGCTTGTATAGCTTCCACCTAAAACTTTGAGATCTAAAAAGTTTATAAAATCTTCTTTTTTAAAAATAAGAGCATCTGTAGTTTGGATAAAGAAGCGATTTTTAAACTCTTCTTTAAAATCACTTTCTTTTAAAAGGTATGAAAATAATTTTTCGTCATATCTTTGAGCTAGATTTCTTACAACTCCTAGGGTTTCAAAGCGATTTTGCAGATTTTCAAGTAAAATATTTTTCATTTATAGCTCCTATAATTTTTTATAAATTCTACAAAAAATAAGCTTATTCTATAATTATTTTGATGCAACGATTTAAAATAAACTTGCGATGGCTTTTTGCATTTTCCAGTCTTTTTCTTTTTGTAAAGTGATGTGAAGTTGTAATCTCCAAGTGCCTTTTGCACCCCAAATGTTTGCAGTAGTGAGTGCTTTGCCTATAATGATCCCTTGCATATTATTTGTTTGTGAAAAGATATCAATGATTTGAATTTTACTATAGCTCATTTCTCTTGAAGCAATTGCCTTGAGCCATTCTTGTTTTGACTGGATATAGCCTGTGATGTGAGTGAGAGTGAAGCTATCTGCAAGGAGTAAATCAAGAGTTTTTATATCGGCCTTAAGCATTGAAATATTTAAATCTCTATATAGCTTTTCTAGCATTATTTCAAATCCCTAAATTACTGAAAAATATGTGATTTTATAAAGTGTGTATAAAAAGTGGTGGCTTGAGGCAGAATCGAACTGCCGACACAAGGATTTTCAGTCCTTTGCTCTACCGACTGAGCTATCAAGCCATTTGTATATTGTGCATTGAAGTTGAAATTATATCTTAAAAAACTAAAAATTAACTTAAATTTAAAGCGTTATCCTGTAATATTTTAAATAAAATACTTTATTGAGTTAGAAAAGGATAATTAATGAGATTGATTTCGTGGAATGTCAATGGTTTGAGAGCTTGTATGAATAAGGGATTTATGGATTTTTTTAGAGAAATTGATGCTGATATTTTTTGTATCCAAGAATCTAAAATGCATAAAGAGCAGGCGGATTTTTGTTTTGATGGTTATTATGATTATTGGAATAGTGCGGAGAAAAAGGGCTATTCTGGTGTGGTGGTTTTAAGCAAAAAAAGGCCACTAAAAGTAACTTATGATATGGGTATAGAGCACCACGATAAGGAAGGAAGAATTATCTGTGCGGAGTATGATGATTTTTTTCTTGTTAATGTCTATACGCCAAATTCAAAAAGAGAGCTAGAAAGACTTGATTATCGTATGGTTTGGGAAGATGACTTTAGAGTTTATTTAAAAAATCTTGAGAAAAAAAAGCCCGTGATTGTTTGTGGTGATCTGAATGTAGCACACCAAGAGATAGACTTGAAAAATCCAAAAACAAATCGAAGAAATGCAGGTTTTACAGATGAAGAAAGAAGCAAAATGACAGAATTATTAAAGAGTGGATTTGTGGATACCTTTAGATACTTTTATCCAAATTTGGAAGGGGCTTATAGCTGGTGGAGCTATATGGGAAAAGCTAGAGAAAATAATACGGGTTGGCGGATTGATTATTTTTTATGTTCTGAGAGTTTTGCACCTCGATTGCAAGATGCAAAAATCTTTCCAGAGGTTTTTGGAAGCGATCATTGTCCTGTAGGAATAGAAGTTACCAAAAAGTAGCTATTAAAGTAGTAAAATATCAATGGATGTTGGTTGTTTTGTGTATCGATTTTTATAGAGAAGGGGTTAATTTTGTGGGACAAAATTTTCTAAAGTTATGATAATATATCACACTTGATTAAGACCCTAATTTTGACAAGGAGATAGTTTGAGATTGCTTGTTGTAGATGATAGCTCTACGATGCGAAGAATCATAAAAAATACCCTTCAGCGTTTGGGGTACGAGGATATTCTAGAGGCAGAGCACGGCTTGGAAGCGTGGGATATTTTAGATAAGAATGATGGAATTGATGTTTTGATTACAGATTGGAATATGCCAGAAATGAATGGATTAGAGCTTGTGAAGAAAACTCGATCTGACTCTCGATATGTGGATATTCCAATCATTATGGTAACAACTGAGGGGGGAAAAGCTGAAGTTATTACTGCACTTAAAGCTGGGGTAAATAATTATATCGTCAAGCCTTTTACTCCTCAAGTATTAAAGGAGAAGCTAGAGGCGGTTTTGGGATTGAATGACTGATTATTACTATGAATTGTATATTTTACCTGATTCTTATTATGAGCTTTTCTGTGATTTTATTCTTGAAGAGACTTCACAAGCGATACAAGAGATTAGCGAGATTAGAGATACTCATTTACAACTTTTTTATTTTAATAGAGATAACACAGAGATTATCGACTCTAAAACTCAAGCCCCTGTTTTTGAAATTAAAGGCATTATTGTCTATACACAAGAAGATCCTCATTATCTAGTAGAATCTTTAAAAAGCTTTGTTAGAAAAACCTCTTCTTATCTTAGTGAAATGACAGGATTTGTGTTTGGGATCTTGAAGAAAAAAAATGAAGATTGGATTCAGAAATATAAAGAAGGGATTACTCCGCTAGAATGTGCGGGATACTATATCCGGCCGAGTTGGTATCCGCCAAAAGACCAAAGTGGTTTATGTGATATTATCATTGATCCAGCACTTGCTTTTGGCTCTGGTCATCACGCAACAACTTCTATGTGTATAGCCTTGCTTTCATCTCTTGAACTCAAAGAAAAAAAAGTGCTTGATGTGGGCTGTGGTAGCGGAATTTTATCTCTTGTGGCTAAAAAGAAAGGTGCAATTGTTCATCTTTGTGATACAGATGAGCTCGCTATCGCAGAGAGTAAGAAAAATTTTGCTCTCAATCGTGAAAAAATTGATGAGATTTGGAAGGGAAGTATCAGAGAAGATATGAAAGGTTATGATGTGATTGTGGCAAATATTTTGCCAGATATTATTAAAATATTATATAATGGTTTTTTAGATATCAGCAAGAATGGGACAGTCCTTATTTTATCTGGGATTTTAGAAAAATATTCTCAAAGTGTGATTGATCGTTTTGCTGGTTTTGATCTTATTGATCAGATACAAAAAGATGAGTGGATAGCTTTAAAATTGATAAAAAGGTAAGTGATGGCACAACAAAGAAATAATCCAAATAAAACAAATAAAAATCCATTTTTAATCTTTGCAGTTCTTGCTGTTTTGGCAATTTTGGTTGTTAGAATAGTGGGTTCAGATGACGGAAGCATTTTAAATCGTATTGGTGGAGGAGTCAGCAAGAATATCGATTATTATGAATTAAAACAGCTGATTAAAAATAATGAGGTAACGAGTGTAAGTATCGGACAGACTATTATTAAGGCTCAGGGAAATCTCAATGGTCAAAAGATTTATTATACTGCTAAGAAAGTTCAAGATGCATCTCTTGTCCCTCTTTTAGATGAAAAAAAGATTAATTATGGCGGGTTTAGTGAGTCTAATTTTTTCACTGATATTTTTGGGTGGTTGATGCCATTTTTTATTCTCATAGCAATTTGGATTTTCATCACATCTAGAATGCAGAAAAATATGGGTGGTGGAATTTTTGGTATGGGGAGTTCAAAGAAACTTGTAAATGCTGAAAAACCAAAAGTTCGATTTGATGATATGGCGGGTAATTCTGAAGCAAAAGAAGAAGTGGTAGAAATAGTTGATTTTTTGAAATATCCAGATCGCTATGCTTCTGTAGGAGCAAAAATTCCAAAAGGTGTTTTGTTGGTAGGACCTCCAGGTACAGGAAAAACTCTTTTGGCTAAGGCTGTTGCAGGTGAAGCTAATGTTCCATTTTTTTCTATGAGTGGAAGTAGTTTTATCGAGATGTTTGTAGGTCTTGGTGCTAGTAGGGTAAGAGATCTTTTTGAAATGGCCAAGAAAGAGGCTCCGAGTATTATTTTTATTGATGAGATTGATGCGATAGGAAAATCTCGTGCTGCTGGTGGAATGATTAGTGGAAATGATGAAAGGGAACAAACTCTTAATCAGCTGTTAGCAGAAATGGATGGTTTTGGTTCTGAGACAGCACCTGTGATTGTTCTTGCAGCAACAAATCGTCCAGAAGTGTTGGATCCAGCATTGTTGAGACCAGGGAGATTTGATCGACAAGTTTTGGTGGATAAGCCAGATTTTAATGGAAGAGTGGAAATTTTAAAAGTTCATATTAAGTCTGTGAAATTAGCCAAAGATGTTGATTTACAAGAAATTGCAAAACTGACTGCAGGTTTAGCGGGTGCGGATTTAGCAAATATCATCAATGAGGCAGCATTGCTTGCTGGAAGAGGGAATCATAAAGAGGTTTCACAAAAGCATTTTAAAGAAGCAGTGGAGAGAGGAATAGCAGGTTTGGAGAAAAAATCTCGCAGAATTTCTCCAAAAGAAAAGAAAATAGTGGCTTATCACGAGAGTGGTCATGCAGTTATTTCTGAGATGACTAAAGGATCAGATCGGGTCAATAAGGTTTCGATTATTCCTCGTGGTATGGCCGCATTGGGTTATACTTTAAATACTCCTGAAGAGAATAAATATCTCATTCAAAAGCACGAATTGATTGCAAAGATTGATGTATTGCTCGGTGGTCGTGCTGCAGAAGAAGTTTTTCTAGGTGAAATTTCAACAGGTGCAAGTAATGATCTAGAAAGAGCAACTGATATTTTAAAATCAATGGTAAGTTATTATGGAATGACAGATGTAAGTGGCTTGATGGTTTTAGAAAAACCTCGCAACGCATTTTTAGGTGGTGGTATGGGATCTGCAAGGGAGTTTAGCGAGCAGACAGCAGAGAGTATGGATAACTACATTAAGAATACTCTTAATGAGCGTTATAACTCGGTAAAACAGACTTTAACCGACTATAAAGAAGCGATAGAAGAGATGGTTGCTGAATTGCTTGATAAGGAAGTGATTGATGGAGCTAGAGTGAGGGAAATTTTAAGCGATTATGAAAAGAAGCAAGGTATTCCTACCCGATTAGTAGAAAGAGAAGAGATGTAATGAAATACGCACAAATTTTGGCACGAGAAGGGTTTTGTGGATCTTTGATTCTTGCAGCTCTTTTTGTTGTCTTTTTTTGGTGCTTTGGTTGGGGAGTATTGAGTTTTGTTATATTGGTGATTTTAGGTTTTTGGCTATTTACCTTTAGGAATCCCGAGCGTTTAGTAGATCGCCGTGTTGGTGGTTTAATCGTTTCTCCTTGTGATGGTGTCATTACTAATATTCAGTATATTGACAAAAAGGTTATTTTGAACTTTAGGATAAGTGTTACTGATGTAGGATTATTAAGATCCCCGATTGATACCCCTAGTTTATCTTGGAGTAGAGTAAATGGTCTGAGAGCATTTTTTGCAGATAATACATTAAAGCAATGTTTTAATACAACTTTGAGTTGTCAAGCTTCAAATTTTAAATTGGAGGTTATATCTGAGATTTTTAATCCATCTTGCTATGAATTATCATCTGATATTTTTGCAGGAGATAGGATTGGTTTTTGTAAATCAGGTTGGTTAGAGCTAGAATTAGATGCTAGCATTTTGGAGCTCCAAGTTAATATTGGAGATAGAGTCAAAGGAGGTTATACCTCGTTGGGATATAAAAAATGAATATTAATCCACTTTATGTTTTACCAAATCTTTTTACTGCAGGTAGTATTTTTTTAGGTATTGTGAGTATTGTTTTTGCTTCTAAGGGTTCTTTTGAATCATCGTGTTGGTTGATATTGTTTTCAATGGTTCTTGATGGACTAGATGGAAGAGTGGCAAGACTAACAAATACAGCAAGTAAATTTGGTGTTGAGTTTGATTCTCTAGCTGATATTGTTGCATTTGGAGTTGCGCCTGCTTTACTTTTATATTTTTATATCGGGTCTGACTACGGGCGTTATGGGATTGCTGTGAGTGCAATCTTTGTTATTTTTGGCGGGATTAGGTTGGCGAGATTTAATATTAGTACAGCAAATTCTGAACCAGGTGTTTTTATTGGCTTGCCAATTCCATCAGCAGCTGCTATTTGTGTGTTATGGATTTTAATTGATTTAAAATATCAAATTTTACCCTTAGATTTGAAATTTTTACTCTTGATTTTAGCTTTTATTGCTGGGATTTTAATGGTTAGCAATGTGCGTTATCCAAGCTTTAAAAAAATGCGTTGGAATCTTAAGAGTCTTGTTGTTTTGGTGATTATTTTTACTGGGGTTTATCTGAGACCTTGCGAGGTGTTAGGAGGGCTTTTTAGTCTTTATGTTCTTTATGGAATTCTTCGTTGGATTTTTTTAGTCGTTGTCAAAATTTTATTTAAAAAAGCGTGTAATTAGATATTTTTATTTGATTGATATTGAAAAAGAATTGATTGACTTATTTTTATAAAAAATAAAATTAAAAAGTTATGGTTTAAAAATATTTTTTTATAGAAATGGAGTAGAAATGAAAGAAATAGTTTTTTTAGTTGATGGAATGACTTGTTCTGCTTGTTCATCAGGTATAGAGAGGTCTTTACGGCGTAAGGAAGGAATTCAAACAATTGAAGTTAATCTCATTCAAAAAACCGCAAGAGTTTTATTTGATGAAAGTCTTATTTCTCAGGATAAAATTTTTGATTGGATCACAAAACTTGGCTATACGCCATCATTTGAAAATTTTAAACAAAAAGATAAGGGTAGTGTCTTTAAAAGGCTAGAAGATAAAATATTAACACCAAAACGAAGAGTGCTTTTAGCTATCATTCTAAGTTTTATTATTTTGTATCTATCTATGGGAATGATGTTTTCAAAAGCTATTATTCCTGAATTTTTGCAGATACCAAAAATTAATGCCTTTTTGCAGTTATTCATTGCCTTAAGCGTGATGCATTTGGGGCGTCAGTTTTTTATTAAAGGATTTTTGACTCTGTGGCATAAAAATCCTAATATGGATTCTCTCATTGCAATTGGAAGTGGTGTTTCATTTGTTTATAGTGTTTATGAAATGTTTTTCATAACATCTGATTTTTTACCTCACCTTTATTTTGAAAGCGTGTGTGTAATTTTGACTTTTGTTTTGATCGGAAAAACATTAGAAAATTATGCAAAAAATAAATCAATACAAACTTTAGATACCCTTGAGCAATTTTATCAGCAAAAAACTCTTGTGCTACGAGAGGGGAAGTATGAAGAAATTAATATTAAAGATGTAGTGGCAAATTCTATCTTAAAAGTGCTTCCTGGAAGTTTAATTCCTGCAGATGGTGAGATACTAGAGGGAAAAAGTGAGGTTGATGAATCAATGCTTAGTGGAGAGAATACTCCTGTTGTGAAAGATATAGGAATGAGTGTTGTTTCAGGAAGCATTAATCTCTCTCAGAGTTTAATTATCCAGACTAAAAAGGATTCTAAATTGAGCACAATGGCTCAGATTTATCATCTTGCTAAAAAAGCTCAGGAAGGGAAAGCGCCCATTGCTCGATTTGCAGATAAAGTATCTGGAGTTTTTGTTCCATCGGTGTTGATTTTAGCTTGTGTGGTTAGTGCATTTTGGTGGTATTTTTCAGACTTTAAGACTGCGTTAAATGTTTTTGTGAGTATTTTATTAGTTAGTTGTCCGTGTGCATTAGGTCTTGCTACTCCTATGGCTATTTTAATCGGGACAATCAAAGGATTAAAAAGTGGAGTTTTGTTTAAAAATGCATCTGTTTTAGAAAATGCTCATAAGGTTGATTGGGTGATTTTTGACAAAACAGGTACTTTGACAGAGTCAAATTTAGAAGTTTCAAAAGTCCTTGTGTATTCTCAAACAAGCTCTGAGAATCAAATATTATCAATAGCAAAGACTTTAGAAGAGAATAGTCAGCATTTAATTGCACAAGCGATCTTAGAACAAACAAAAGATATTCAAACATTTTTATGTGATGAGATAGTCAATGAGGTTGGATTAGGCATAAGTGGTAAGGTTAGTGAGATTTTATATAAAATTGGAAAAAAAGAGTTTTTTAAAACCCCTTTGGCTGATGAGGAAAAAGGTCAAATTAGTGTTTTTGTGGGGAGAGAAATAGCAGGAAAAGAAGAGGTTTTAGGAGTTATCTTTTTGCGCGATCGAATAAAACCACAAGCTCAAAGTTGTATTAAATTTTTAAAAGATAATCGTATTAAAACAATGATCTTAAGTGGTGATAATGAGTTTAATGTAAAAAGAATTGCCAAAGAATTAGGGGTAGATGACTTCAAAGCTGGACTTCGGCCACAGGATAAGCTTAAGTATATTCAGTCATTAAAAGACAATGGATGTCTTGTTATGATGGTTGGAGATGGTTTAAATGATGCGCCAGCCCTTGCCCTAGCTGATGTTTCATTGTCAATGGGGGTAGGCAGTAATTTAAGTAAAGAAAAGTCAGATATTATTATTTTAAATAATCAAATTCTCTCGGTAGCAAATGTCGTGAGGCTTAGTCAAAAGGTTCTAAAAAATATTAAAGGCAATTTGTTTTGGGCATTTTTTTATAATATAATCGCGATATTATTTGCCTGCGGTATTGGGATAAGCTTTGGTTTGGTGTTTAATCCAATGTTTGCAGCTTTTGCAATGAGTTTTAGTAGTCTTTGTGTTGTGTTAAATGCACAGAGATTATATAGATTTAAGTTTTTATAGGAGATAAGATGAGAGTTGAATTAAATGTTTTGGGTATGAAATGTGAGCGATGTGTCGACAAGATAGAGAAATTTGTTGGTGAAATTGATGGGGTTTTAAGCATTGATGTAAGGTTGGCAGATCAAAAAGTTATTATAGAATGTGAAGATTTTGTAAATAAAGAAGATATTAAAGAAGCGATTTTAGATAGTGGTTTTGAAGTGGTGTAAATGAAGCATTTTTTCAAGCGTTTTTTACCCTATATTTCTCAATATAAATTTTATTTTACGATTTCTATTTTCGCCACTGCTCTGACGGGTGCTTGTACTGCCTTTGGTGCGTATTTAGTGAAACCTGCACTTGATGATATTTTTGTTAATAAAGATGTTCGTATGCTTGTGATTGTGCCTATACTTGTTGTTTTGGCTTTCACTGGAAAAGGTTTAGGAATAGTGGTGCAGAGTTATTTTATCAACTATATTGGGTTAGATATTGTCAGAAAATTACGCAACTTGATGCTTGAAAAAATGCTTTTTATGGAAATGGCCTTTTTTAACCAAATGAGAAAAGGTGAGTTGATCGCAAGAATCACAAATGATATCGGAATGATTCGCTTGAGTGTTTCAAACTACTTTGCTCAAGCAATACAAGAATTTTTTACGATTTTAGGTTTGGTTTGTGTTGTGATTTATCAAAGTCCAAAGTTGGCTATTGTAGGGCTTATTATTTTACCATTAGCGGTTTATCCTTTGAGTATTGTCATTAGAAAAATTAGAAAGGTTGTGCGTCACAATCAGGAAAAAAACTCTGATATCACTGCGAAGTTATCTGAAGTTTTTAACAATATAGAAATCATAAAAGCAAGCAATGGAGAAAATATTGAGCACGAAGAATTTTGTCATCAAAATGAACAATTTTTTAAATTAGGTCTTAAAAATGCTTTTTTAGGACAAATCAATTCTCCTATTATGGAATTTTTGGGTGCATTGGCGATTGGTTTGATTATTTTTTTGGGGGGTAGGGAGGTTATTTCAGGAGCCTTGACACCTGGGGAATTTTTTTCTTTCACAACAGCACTTTTTATGCTTTATACACCTATTAAAAGAATTGTTGGAATGTTATCTTCTTTTCAAGAGGCACTTGTAGCAAGTGATCGTGTTTTTGAAATTATTGATCGAGAACCTATGATTTCTGATGGAAATTTAATTTTAAATGAAAAAATTTTAAGCCTAAAAATCAAGAATGTGAGCTTAATATACCCTCAACAAGAAGAAAGAAAGTTTGCATTAAAGAGTGCTAATTTAGAAGCAAAAAGTAACGAAATTATTGCTTTTGTTGGCAAAAGTGGAAGTGGAAAAAGTAGTTTGGTAAATTTAATTTTAAGGCTCTATGATTGCACAGAAGGGCAAATTTTCTTTAATGATAAAGATTCTACACTTTTTACTCAGCGAAGCATTAGGGATAAAATTGCTATTGTTACACAGCGTATTTTTATCTTTAATGATAGCGTGATGGCAAATGTTGCTTATGGAAGTAAAATTGATAAAGAGCGTGTAGTTTGGGCACTCAAACAAGCAGATGCATTTGATTTTGTCCAAAAACTTGAAAAAGGAATCGAGACAATCCTAGATGAATTTGGTGCTAATCTGTCTGGAGGACAACGCCAAAGAATAGCTATTGCAAGAGCAATTTATAAAAATCCTGAAATTTTAATTTTAGATGAAGCAACGAGTGCTCTTGATGCACAGGCAGAAGAGGCGATTAAAAATACAATTGCTAAGATAGCAAAAGACAAAATTGTAATCATCATTGCTCATCGTCCTAGCACTATTGCTTTAGCTAATAAAATTTACTATTTTGATGATGGAAATGTTTTGTTAAAAAAATCTGATATTAAATAAACCCATTTTCAAGTAAGTTTTTATGAATTCTTTGTATAATTAGATCTATTTTTAATTTAAGGATATTCAATGAAGATTATAACAACAAAAGAGGCACCATCGGCTATTGGCCCGTATTCTCAAGCGATCATTTATAATGGTATGCTTTATACTTCTGGTCAAATTCCATTGGATAAGAATGGTAATTTTGTTGATGGTGATATTAAAGTTCAAACAAAGCAAGTGCTTGCAAATTTAAAGGCAGTATTTGATGCAGCAGGAACAAAGCCGAGCAATGTGATTAAAACCACAGTGTTTTTAGCAGATATGAATGACTTTGTCGCATTTAATGAAGTGTATGCAGAATTTTTTGGCGATCATCGTCCAGCAAGAAGTGCAATTGCTGTTAAAACTTTACCTAAAAATTCTCTTGTAGAAATTGAGTGTATTGCTGTTGTTGAATAAAGTTAAGAAAAGTATGCTATAATCTAGCTTCGCATTTGCGTATTAATTTATTAAGGAAAAGCCATGTATGCAATTTTTAAGAATGGAGGCAAGCAATACAAGGTCCAAGATGGGGATATTCTCCTTCTTGATAAGATGAACCTTGAGCCAAAGTCAGAAATCACTTTTGATGAAGTGATAATGGTCGTTTCTGATACCACTTGTAAGGTGGGAACACCTTTTGTAGAGGGTGCTAAAATCCAAGCAGTGGTTATTAATGAAGGAAGAGGTAAAAAGGTAATTACCTTTAAAAAACGAAGAAGAAAAGATAGTAAGACCAAGAGAGGTTTTAGGCGAGATTTTACTCGTGTTAGAATTACAAAAATTGTTGGATAACCATTGTTTTAAGGAGTAGATAGATATGGCACACAAGAAAGGTCAGGGTAGTACCCAGAATAATCGCGATTCAGCGGGTCGTCGTTTAGGGATTAAAAAATTTGGTTCTCAATTTGTGCGTGCAGGAAATATTATTGTTCGTCAGAGAGGCACAAAAGTGCATTTAGGTGAAAATGTTGGAATGGGAAAGGATCATACCATCTTTGCTTTGATTGATGGGGTTGTTAAATTCCAACAAAAAACCAAAGATAGAAAAAAAGTTTCCGTTATCCCTGCATAAGTTTGCTTTTTAGCAAGCTTATGCTCACTTTAATGATAAAGTCATCTTTCCCCTTATTTTCTTATTATTGGCTTAGTTTTAAAAAAAATAGGCGTGCTTATTTTTCTTTGATTTTTTTTGTTTTATTTTTTTTGCTTGGAAATTTATCTAAATTTATAGCCAACGATAAACCTATTTTTATTTATCAAAATCATCAATTTTACTTTCCACTTTTTGTCAAATATCCTGAAACAGCTTTTGGAGGGGATTTTCAAACAGAAGCGCAGTATCAAGACGCTTATGTAAAAAACCTTTTAAAAAATGCTTTTGTGATTTGGCCTATTATTCCATATAGTTATGATACGATTGATTGGGATTTAACAGAACCAGCCCCTACTCCTCCGAGTTTTAAACATTGGTTCGGGACTGATGATCAGGCCAGAGATGTTTTCTCGCGTCTGATTTATGCCTACCAAATTTCAATTAATTTTGGTCTATTGCTGTGTTTTTTTAGTCTTTTGATTGGAGTGAGTATTGGAGCTATACAAGGATTTTATGGAGGATTGATTGATCTTTTTGGACAGAGAATTGTTGAAATTTGGAGTGGCATACCTCTTTTGTTTTTGATGATTATTTTATCAAGCTTTATTCAACCAAATTTTTGGTGGATTTTAATTATTGTTTTGTGTTTTTCTTGGATGGAAATTGTTGGAGTAGTAAGAACAGAGTTTTTGCGTGGAAGAAATCGGGACTATATCAAAATAGCTCGCACTTTGAATGTTAGTGATTGGCGTATTATTTTTACTCATTTATTGCCTAATGCGATGGTTTCAACAATCACTTATGCTCCTTTTATTATGGCTGGAAGCATAGGCGTTTTAGTCAGTTTGGATTTTTTAGGGTTTGGAATGCCCGTAGGTAGTGCTTCATTAGGAGAGTTGCTCGAACAGGGAAAAAATAATCTGACATCTCCTCATTTGGCGATTATTGGTTTTTTTGCAACCTGCATTTTATTGGCAATTTTGGTTTTCATTGGCGAAGGGGTGCGTGATGCATTTAACCAAGGAAAAAGAGATGTTTAAGATTAAAGACTTTAGTGCAGGTTTTCGTAATGGATTTTATCTCAATGAGATCAATTTGACTTTAGGAGAAGCTGAAAGAGTAGGGATTCTTGGAGAATCTGGTAGTGGAAAAAGTCTTTTGTGTTATTTGATTTTAGGTTTTCAAGACCGATTAAGGTGTGAGGTCAAAACAGGTGAAATTTTATTTAAAGGAGAAAATCTTCTTAAAAAGAAATCAATGCAAAAACTTTTAAGAAAAGATTTTGGCTATATACCTCAAAATCCATTTGAAGCCCTTAATCCCTTACAAAAAATTCAAAAACAACTTTTAGAAACTTTAAAATTAGCATTTCCTTCAGAATCTTTAGAAAATTTAAAACAAAAAATGCGGTCTGCTCTTCAGGAAGTTGGGCTGAGTCAAGATCTTTTAGGGCGTTATCCTCACGAGTTATCTGGCGGACAAAATGCGCGTGTTTTGATTTTACAAAATATTTTAAAAGAACCAAAAATTTTATTTTGTGATGAACCAACAACGGCTCTTGATCCAAAAATTCAAAGACAGGTTTTGGAGTTTTTGTTTTATCAAGCCAAAATAAAGAAAATAGCGATTGTTTTTGTGACTCACGATATTGAAGTTTTAGATGGGTTTGTAGAAAAAATTTTAGTGATGAAAGAGGGGAGGATTATTGAATCTTCTTTGACAAAGGAGCTTTTTTTAAACCCAAAACATCAATATACAAAAGAATTGCTTGATGCTTTAAAGCTGCCTATAAAGACTTTAAGACCAGATCAAGAAGAAGCTTTAAGCATAAAGGATTTTAGTGTTTTTGTTTATAATAAAAACTTTTTATTTTCCACGAAAAAATATCTTATTCAAGAGGTAAATTTTTCACTTAAAAAAGGAGAGATTTTAGGAATCATCGGGGAGTCTGGCAGTGGAAAGAGTAGCCTCTCGTTAGGGATAATGCATTTGCTTAAGACAGAAGGTGAGATAAGGATTTTTGGAAAAAATCTTGGTAAAAAAAATCAATATGAGATGATGCAAATTGTGTTGCAAAATCCATTTGGATCTCTTAATCCACGATGGAGAATTAAAGAAATTTTAAAAGAAGCATCAAATCTTAAAAATAATGAAATTGATATAAAAGAATATCTCCAAGCTGTTGGGCTGAGTCAAGATCTTTTAGGGCGTTATCCTCACGAGTTATCTGGCGGACAAAATGCACGGATTGCAATCGCAAGAGCTTTGATTGTAAAGCCTAGAATTCTTATTTTAGATGAACCAACTTCTGCACTTGATAAAAGCACGCAAAAACAAGTATTAGAGCTGTTGTTAAAACTACAGATTCAATACTCTCTGAGTTTTATTTTTATCACTCACGATCGTTCAATCGTGCATAGCATTTGTGATAGGGTTTTGGTTATTCATCAAGGGAGAGTGATGAAGATTTTAGAAAATAGAGAAGATTTTAAAAAATATATATGAAACGACTTATTCTTTTTTTTATTTTTATTAATTTTGGATTATTGTATGGCTATGTGATTGATCATATCGATGCAAAAATTAACATTACAGGTACGCAAAAAAAAGTAGTTCATACAGTTCAAATGAAGATAGAAAATGATGCAAAAGAATTTTATTTTAGCTATCCTATTCAGGAAGAATCAGAAATACTTCCCATTCTGCTAAGCTTAAAGAATTCTAAGTTTTATCGCGTTTATTTGAAAAATAAACGCGTGTTTTTTATTGTTTCTAATGTGAGGAAAAATGAAAAATTAACTTTTAATATTTCTTATAAAACAATCAATAATCAACCTTTTTTGCAGGTTCAAAAAATTTACATACCACATTTTAAAAATAATTTTCAGGCAAATATTAAAGTAAGTGTAGATAAAGACTGGTTCATTTTTTCAAAAAATACTTCTTTAAAGGAGCAACAATATCGCTGGAAAGGCAAGGTGAGTCATAAAGATTTTAGTGATTATTTGTGGTTGAGTATCAAGGAGGCAAATTTTGAAATAAGTATGCAAAATTATATTTTTAGCACTGAGCCAATAGAATCCCTTAATCTTTTTTTGCCTAAATATTTTAAAGATGGGGATATTAAAGTAAAAAAAATAACTTTTGAAAGTCGTCCAAAAAATGCAAAAATTATTCAAAATAACAATAATACTGCTTTTGCATTTCGATTTGAAAAAACTCAAGATTTTGTTGCGACAATGAAAGCTGAAATTTATAATTCAATTAATCAATTAAAATATGATTCTCTCAACCCTAAGGATTTTGAGTCAAAAAGTCAAAAACCATATTTAAAACAATTGGCACAACATATACTTCAGACAAATCAAGAAGATCCACCCTATATAGCTATTGCAAAATGGTTAAACCATACGATTAAATACAATGAAAAATATATGGGTTATCATATGGATACCGAGGAGATTTTGCGATTAAAATCAGGCGTGTGTGAACATTATGCTCAAGTTTATAATGATTTGATGCAATCCATAGATATTCCTTCTGTTTTTGTAACTGGAATGGGTTTTAATCCTATTAAAAAGTCATTTGAATTTCACGCTTGGAATTTAGTTTTTGTTGATAAAAAGTGGATACCTATTGATGCGACTTGGGGGCTTTTTTCTGGGATTTTACCTGTTTCTCATATTTTTCTTTATGTTGGTTATCAACCTCTTATGATGTATGAAACCTATGAAGTAAAAATTTCAGAAACTCATTCAGAGACAAAGCATAAAATTAAATTTATCCCTCAAAAATAATGATTTAGATATTTTTTTGATAATTTAATAAAAATTAAGCATATTTTTTGTAAAATCCGAAAAAAGTTTTCTTTAAAGGCGGTTTTTTATGAAAAAAGGTATTCATCCTCAGTATGTTCCTTGTAAGGTAACTTGCGTTACAAGTGGTAAAGAAATTGAAGTTATGAGCACAAAGTCAGAGCTTAGAATTGATATCTCTAGCTTTTGTCATCCGTTTTATACAGGAAGTGACAAAATTGCGGATGCGACAGGAAGAGTAGAGAGATTTAAGCAAAAATATAATATGAAATAATTCGCGTGATCACATTAGTTCCAACCCCTATTGGAAATCTTGGTGATATAAGTTTAAGGGCGTTGGAGGCTATTGATCAGAGTGAGGTTGTTTTGTGCGAGGATACTCGCGTAACCAAAAAACTTTTTTCTCTTCTTAAAAAAAATCCTTTAATTTTTGATCATTTTCCTAATATTTTTAAAGAAAAGTGCTTTTTTTCTTTTCATTCTCATAATCAAGAGGAATTTTTAAAGACTCATCAGATTGATTTTTTTCAGCAGAATGTTGTTTTTTTGAGTGATGCAGGAATGCCTTGTATTAATGATCCTGGTGCATTGCTGGTTTCTTTTGCCCAAAAGCATCATATTGCTTATGATATTGTTGCGGGGAGCAATGCTTGTTTATTGGCTTATTGTATGAGTGGCATTATAAATGATGGGTTTATTTTTGGAGGGTTTTTACCTCATAAAAGAGAGGATAGGCGTGCTTGCTTGAGAGAGTTTTTCAGTCATACTGATATGCAGAGGGATTTAAGTGTTATTTTTTATGAAAGTCCTCATCGGATTTTAGAAGCAATGAGAGATATAGATTTTGTTGATAAAGAATGTGAGGTGTTTGCAATTAAAGAGATGACAAAAAGAAATCAGAAGTTTTTCAAAGGAAAGGCTTATGAAGTGTTAGAAATTCTAAAAGATCAAAACATAAATGGAGAATGGGTTTTGCTTCTTTCTCCACAAAAGAAAAAGAAGCAAATGATTAATATTGATGAAATATTGCAAATGGACTTGCCTCCAAAAATTAAGGCAAAAATACTTGCTAGGGCAATGGATACGAGCCCAAAAGATCTTTATGAGCAGTTGATAAAACAGCGTGACTTTAAAATAAATATGATTTAACTTAAAAATGTAGCTAGAATTAGGGTGATGAATGATTGTTTTTGGAAAACAGAATGTTTTATATCTACTTGAGCATATGAAAGAATCAATACAAGAAGTGTATTTTTCAAAAGAAATTGACAAAAAAATATTCTCTCGTTTTGTAAGATTGGGTTGTCCAGTTATAAGAATTGATAATAAAAAAGCACAGGCTTTAGCAAAGGGTGGTAATCATCAAGGGTTTTTTGCAAAAATTAAACCACTAGAATCAACTGATTTTGGCTTGATTAAGACTTATAAAAAAATTGTTGTTTTGTGTGGGGTAACAGATGTTGGAAACATAGGAAGTATTATTCGCAGTGCATATGCTTTGGGTGTCGAAGCGATTGTGATTTCTGGTGTAAGGCAATTTAATATTGAAGGGGTGATACGAAGTAGCGTGGGCAGTATTTTTCATTTACCTTTTTGTGTCTATGAGAATACTTTAAGTCTTATTAACGAGTTAAAAAATCACGGATTAGTTTGTGTTGGGACCAGTATGAGCGGAATAGATGTTAAAGAATATCAATCGCCTGATAAGTGGGCTTTATTTTTAGGAAATGAGGGGAGTGGATTGGGAAACAAAATTTTGTCAAAACTTGATACAATACTAACCATAAAGATGGCTCGCAGTTTTGATTCTCTCAATGTTGCTGTAGCTGCAGGAATATTAATGCATAGGATATAATAATGGATAGTCTAGAGAAGTTGAGGCAAATTGGAATAAAAAAAATCAATCAAGAAACCAGAATTTCTATCAGTGTGCTTGAGAATATTTTAGAGAAGAGATTTGAGAAGATTCAGAGAGTTTGGATTGTAGGGTTTTTGCCTATTATTGAGAGGCAATATGATGTTGATTTAACAAAATGGTTAGAGGAATATGATGCTTATTATGCTGAAAATTCTGCCACTCATTTAAATAATATTTATCGTATCAAAGAATTAAAACTTGATACACAAGATTATGCACAAAAGCCTCAAAGCATTCTTTCGAAATCAAATTTAAAATATCTTATTGGGATTTTAGTTATTGTTCTGGTTGTTTTTGGTTTTATTATAATTCATAAAATTTTTTCTCAATCCCAAAATACAAGCATAGATTATAAAGCTGTAGATGAGTCAGGTAAAGTTGTAAATGAAAATATTAATCCAAAAACAGATATAAGTAAAAAATCTACTTCTTTGAACCAAAATGAGGGAATTTATTCTCAGCTAAATCTACAAAATGTTCCTACAAAAACAAATTCAGAAACTAGCTTTATGCCAGATTTGCCTAGTCCAAAGGAGGGTGAGGTGATGATTACGCCAAAAGGGGAGCTATGGTTTCAAGTTCTTAATCCAAAAACTCAGGAAAAACAAGACAGAACCATTAGAGAGGCTTACATTATGCCAGTTCCAGAAGAAGGAACATTGATTATTTTTGGTCATAAGGGCTTTAGCATTGCTTATAAAGATGGTTCTAAAAAATATGATGGTGGGGGTCCTATTCGTTTTATTATAGAAAATGGTCGTTTAAAATATATCAAATACAGTGATTATGTTAAAAAATTAAATCAATTTAGTCCAAAATCTGATACATCAGATGCAGAAGCATCAGACTTGAAAAATGAAACTCCATCAACAAATGAACAAACCCAAGATGATACCTCTTCTCAGGATACACAAGATCTTGAAGAAAATTAACGGAGATCAAAATGAATAATGTAGGTCTGAAAATTATAGCTTGCATTATTAGTCTTTTCTTTTTGTGTCAAGCAGATGCACTTAATGATCGGATTAAAAATTTTATTGGGGATGATATTTATAGGATCAATCAAAACTTTATTGATAAGATTTTTCAAAATCATCAAGATTTTCTTGTAGATGGAATACTAAATCATAGAAAAATTCTTGAAAATCTAAAAACAAATGGTTTGCTTAATCTTAAATTTGATTCTCCAAAAGAAGTTAATATTGTTTTTTCTTCGCAAACAAGTCCTATTTTTTTGCTTCGCACTGTTAATGGTGTGCTTGCTTCTATGGGATACTCGTATTTTGAAGTCAAAAAAGCAGAATATGATGATAATTTATCAACGATTGTTTTTGGTTTTATGAGTGAATATATGATTGATCCTTTGATTGTGATTGAAGAGATGAATAAAAGAGGATATATCTTTGCTGATGTTAAAAGGCTAAACGCACAAGCTTGGCAGTATGATGTCAGTTTGATTGATTCTCGTTTGAGTAATGCAAAAAATATTGATTTAGGCGATAGTCTTGAGTTAAAAGAGGTAGGTGGAGAGTATTGGTTGCAGTTACCTGATATCTCTGGAAATATGGAAATCCAAGTTCAGGCTTCAGATTGGCATCCAAAAATTGTATTTTTTGATAAAAACTTACAAATTATTGATATCCTCAAAAAAGAATCTAGCTCTAAAAATATTACTTTTAATGTTCTGAAAGATGTGAGATTTATTCTTGTGTCTGATTTACAAAATCCTATTGTTTTAAAAACAGGTATCCGTGTTATTTTTAAAAATCTTTAAATATTTTATTGTCTAATGTATCCTCGGTTTGATTCTTGAAAGTGGTTTTGTCTGTTAAAAGTTTTTGATCTTGGATCTTCTATGGTTTGATATGGTCTTAGAGTTTCTCTCAGGCTAGGTTTTCTGTTTGGTGATTTTGGTCGATAGCTTGGAGAGTAGCGATAATTAAGAATAGGTTGTCCAAATTTATAACGCACTCCAGCAGAGAGGATCCAATAAGTATTGAGTCGGCTTAAAAATTCTGTTCCAAAATCAGCATAAAGTCGTAAGCTATCATTGAAAAAATAAACATCAGTACCTAATCCAAGAGAAATACGATGACTACCTTGATCAGAGTTGCTATAAAGTGGAAAATTAGCATCATCATTTAGAGTGATTTTTCCACCTAGATTTAAATCATAGCTGTAAGAGATAAAAGTTCTGGCACTGACAGAAAAATTATCATAAACATAGCGTTTTACCCCCTGTATGCCAATCTTTGTAATCAGTGCAAAGGTATTATCAAGATTTCCAGAAATATGATAGCTAGAAATATCATCAATCAAATTTAAACGATGACCAAATATCACTCCAGGAGTCAAAGAAAAATAAGGTTGAATATAAAAAGTTTTATCTCGTTCATAGGCAGTTATTTTGGTATTGCGACAAAAGAGTTTTCCATCACTTCCCTTTTTGCAACTCTCTGAAACTTTGTTTTTTGGTTTTCTGAAAAAATAGAAGTTATATCCAACTCTAAAATCTCCCATTAGAATGTGACCATAAAAATCTGCTTGCTGATTGTTTTGGTAAAAAGAATTAGAAAAAGATGAGAGAATGTATTTTATCTTTGCATCAAGAAACAAATCATCATTGTAAATATACCCGCCATAAAAGCCAAAACCATAGCTATTTGTATAACCATCATAGCCACTATCTCCGCCATAGAGTTTTATAAAATCAAAACTTCCTCCATAAAAATAGCGTGTGATATCATTGGAATTTCCATAATCAAATCCCCCTTGAAAACTATAAAAGAGATTTTGTGATGTTTTTTTGGAATCAAAGTCATTTTTTTGGTAAATTCCTCCGCCATAGACTTTTGCCCATACTCCAAATTTGGTTGGCGGATAGAGAAAATCATCAATTCGATGATTGATATTATCCGCACTGATTCGAAAAACTCTATAAGGTGTGGATAAAATATTAAAAAGACTAAGAGAGGTTTGATTAGCGGTGTGTTTAATATCTGTAAGATACCAATCTATTCCGCCATCTTGAGAAACTTCTTTGGTTAAAATAGGTGTGTAATTATAAAGCCCAGCGGTCGTATCCATTCCTAAAAAATCTCCATTAATGAATGCTGCGTGAGCGACCTTTAATCTTGTTCCTGCGAGATTAAAGCTGACTCTAGAACTATTTTGATAAATCTGCAGATATTGATTTCCATTGAGAGTTCCTGTTACATTAATGGAATCTATTTTTGCAGATGGAATATCAGCCATTAGTCTAAAAACCCCATTTTCTCCATTGATTTGCCTACTGACTGTGAGTGTTCGTGCTTGAAATGCATCTGCAAAATTAAGTCGAGAACTAACCCCATCATCAGCAATTTTTGTGAAATCAACCACAGAAATCTTATTGAGATGATGATAGGGATCAGCAATGTAGGCAAAATTATTCAAAACTTCGAGAGTTCTGACAGAGGAGTTTGCAGTAAGAATCCATTTTCCTCCATTATCAAGCATAAGTTCAGCATTTGCTTCCCCTTGAAGAGAAAATCTCCCTTGAAAGAAGCTTTGGGGATTTGTTAAGTGAATGATTGCTTCACTTTTTTGTGTTGAGGTAAGTTCAACGGCAATATCACCTTTGAGCTGAACAATATTGTTCGTATTAAAAGTTTTTTGGGTCTCAGGATTATAATTGATATAAAATTTCCCATCTCCTCCAAGAGAAGTGATGCTCCTGTATCCAATTCCAGAACCCTGCCAACCTTTTGATGCTTGCATTTCTGATACATCAATAAAGGTATTGCCATTGAAAGCATAAGATCCACTCCCATCATTTACATTAAAGATTCCTCGAGTAATGTAGAAATCTTTTGTGGCTTTTACGATGATATTGCTATTAAAAACAAACTTTACTTCTAAGGCGCTATTTTTTCTTCGAGTCATAAAGACTCCTTCTGCTGGAGAGTCTGAGTTTGGATCAGGGAGAGAGTTAAGATTAAGTTCAAAAGTTCCACCATTTATTGTGTAGGTATTGCCCCCATCTCCTCTAAAAAACACAGCTGCCCATCCTCCATAGTTTCCGATTGCAGATAAATTAACTGTGAGTTTTGAGTTATTGTTAATTGTGAGAGTATTGTAATTAGAGAAAATTGCACCTGTATAGCAGTTTGAGCCGGTTTCATTGCAGGGTATGGTAGCTCCAGAGATTGCGTTTATTGTGGGATTTGGCGTGTTGTTAAGATTGATAAAAATATCCATAGTAGTGTCTTGATTGTAGGTGCTTTGAATTTGTGTAACACTGCTATTGGTTGCTCCAAAAACAAATAAAGACAATAGAAAATAAAAAAAGAGTTTCAAATACAAAGCCAAAACCTTAAGGTTGAATCATTTTATATCTTTAGTGCATCCATCTTTATAGCTATTTTATAAAAGCAAAAGCTATGCCATAACAATAAAGAGTATTTTTCTAATTTTTCTTTTAGCAAAATTGTATTAAAATTACCAGATTTTATCTCCACTTATAGATTAGGATTTTTTATGCCAAAAAGAAATGATATTCAAACTATTTTACTTATCGGTTCGGGTCCTATTGTGATTGGTCAGGCGTGTGAATTTGATTACTCTGGAACTCAAGCAGTAAAAACCCTGAAAGATTTAGGCTATAGGGTTGTTTTGATTAACTCAAATCCTGCAACAATTATGACAGATCCAGAGTTTGCAGATCGTACTTATATTGAACCTATTACAGAAGAGGTAGTTGCTTCTATTATTAGGAAAGAAAAAATTGATGCTATTTTGCCAACAATGGGGGGACAGACAGCATTAAATGTGGCTATGAGTATGCATGAGAAAGGAATGCTTGATGGAATTGAGTTTTTAGGTGCAAGACCAGAGGCTATCAAAAAAGGTGAAGATCGACAGGCATTTAAAGAAGCAATGCTTAAGATTGGAATGGATTTACCTCAGTCTTATTATGCTTATAATGAAACAGAAGCTTTCGAAGCGGCTCAAAAAATTGGCTTTCCTTTAATTATCCGTGCAAGTTTTACACTTGCAGGAGGCGGAAGTGGTGTTGCCTATAATATTGAAGAATTTAAAACGCTTGCAAAAGCGGGATTAGAAGCAAGTCCAATTGGTGAAATTCTTATCGAGGAATCTTTGCTTGGATGGAAAGAATATGAAATGGAGGTCATACGCGATCGAAATGATAATTGTATCATTGTTTGCTCAATTGAAAATCTTGATCCTATGGGAGTGCATACGGGAGATTCTATCACGATTGCACCAGCATTGACACTCACGGATAAAGAATATCAAAGAATGCGTGATGCTTCTTTTGCTATCTTGAGAGAAATAGGTGTGGATACAGGTGGGAGTAATGTGCAGTTTGCCATTCATCCAGAAAATGGAAGAATGATTGTTATTGAGATGAATCCGCGTGTATCAAGAAGTTCAGCACTGGCTTCAAAAGCAACGGGTTACCCGATTGCAAAAGTTGCAACACTTCTGGCCGTTGGTTTTAGCCTTGATGAGGTTAAAAATGATATCACAGGTACTCCTGCAAGTTTTGAGCCTAGTATTGATTATGTGGTAACAAAAATCCCACGATTTACTTTTGAAAAGTTTCCTCAAGCGGTTTCTACTTTAAGCACATCGATGAAAAGCATTGGTGAAGTTATGGCAATAGGGGCAAACTTTCATCAAAGTATCCAGAAGGCTCTATGCAGTCTTGAAACTGGTTTATGTGGTTTTAATAGCATAAGCTCAAATATTGATTTTATTAAAAAAGAAATTAGACGCCCAAATAGCGATCGAATTTTATACATTGCTGATGCCTTTCGATTAGGAATGAGTATTGATGAAATTTATGCACTTTGTAAAATTGATCGTTGGTTTTTGCATAAAATTTTTGAAATCGTTGATTTTGAACAAAAAATAACGGGTAAGATTTTGCAGGATTCTCACCTGATGCTTCAAGCTAAAAAAATGGGCTTTAGCGATAAGATGCTTGCTAGAATTTTAAGCAAAAATGAAAATCTTGAAATTACAGAAGCAGAAATTGCACATCGATGTGTGGAATTAAGAGTAGAGAGAAGATATGAAGAAGTGGATACTTGTGCTGCAGAGTTTTTAAGTCTTACTCCGTATTTTTATTCAAGCTTTTTTGACTCAAGCTTTTTTAACCCACATTCTGAGGAAAAACAAGATAAAAAAGTTTTGATTATCGGTGGTGGTCCAAATCGGATTGGACAGGGAATAGAGTTTGATTATTGTTGTGTGCATGCAAGCTTTGCCTTGAAAAGTATGGGAATAAAAAGCATTATGTATAATTGTAATCCAGAAACTGTAAGCACAGATTATGACATAAGTGATAAACTTTATTTTGAACCCATTTCGTTTGAATTTGTTCGTTCTGTTCTTGAGCGTGAAAAACCAGATGGTGTAATCGTTCATTTTGGCGGTCAAACTCCTCTAAAACTTGCAAATGAGATCATAAAGTTTGGAGCAAAAATTATTGGAACAACCGCAAAGGTGATTGATATTGCAGAGGATAGAGAGAAGTTTTCTAACTTTATTAAAGAAAATGGATTAAGGCAACCAGAAAATGGCATTGCTTTCACAAAAGAAAAAGCACATCTTGTTGCAAATCAACTGGGTTACCCTGTTTTGGTGCGACCAAGCTATGTTCTAGGTGGCAGGGCAATGAGGGTTGTTGAAAATGATGAAGAGCTACGATCTTATATGGAGGAAGCTGTGAAAGTTAGTCCAGATTCCCCAGTTTTGATTGATCGTTTTTTAGATTCTGCAATTGAATTAGATGTGGATTGTATCTGTGATGGAGATGAGGTTTATATTGGCGGGATTATGCAGCATATTGAAAAAGCAGGAATTCATAGTGGTGATTCTGCATCGTGCCTTCCAACAATTTCTATTTCAGAAGCTATGTTGAAAGAAATAAAACAAACAACAGCAATCATTGCCAAAAAGCTTGGCGTAATTGGTTTAATGAATGTGCAGTATGCAATATGCGAAGATTTACTCTATATCGTTGAGGTGAATCCAAGAGCATCTCGAACTGTCCCATTTGTTAGCAAGGCTACGGGTATGCCACTTGCTAAAGTAGCCACTCGTGTGATGTGGCAAGGGAATTTAAAAGAGGCTCTTGAATACTATAGTGCTTTTTGTGCTTTTGAGTTCTGTGATGGAGTCTATCAGCCAAAGGCTTATAAGCATATTGCAATCAAAGAATCCGTTTTTCCTTTTAATAAACTCGGAGCAGATATTGTTCTTGGTCCAGAGATGAGAAGCACAGGCGAGGTTATGGGTATTAGTATGGATTTAGGTTTGAGTTTTGCAAAATCTCAAATTGCAAGCAAAAATGCTTTGCCTAAAACAGGAAAAGTATTTCTTTCTTTGTGTGATAAGGATAAAAGAGATGCGCCAGATTTAGCCAGAGGTTTCATTCAGCAGGGATTTGAAGTGTGTGCGACAAGTGGAACTCACGCTGTTATCGAGGCTGCGGGTATAAAGTCAGAAAGGATTTTTAAAATCTCAGAGGGACGCCCACATATTCAAGATGTTATGACAAATGGGGGAGTGCAACTAGCAATCAATACAACAGATAATCAATCAAGTCGTGAGGATGAGCAATTGATCCGTATGCAGGTGCTAAAAAGTTCAATTCCTTATTTTACAACAATTGAAGAAGCAAGGGTTGCAATAGAAGCCTTAAGGGTAATGAAAGATCAAGATGTGAATAGTTCTTGTGCTTTGCAAGATTTTTTACAGATAGCAAGATGATTTTTTTAGCTCAGAGTGATACAACAATAGGATTTTTAGGTAAGAGTTCTTTAAATCTTAATGAGGTTAAGGGGCGTGATATAAAACAAAAAGTTTTATTTGAAGTTTTGAATTTTACAGAACTTAAAAAGCATGTTCGTGTCGTCCAAAAACATAAAAATAGAGTTCGTCGTTCACGCAAGACAACCTTTATTTACTCTAATCAGAAAGCTTGTCGTGTTGTTGGTGATGGGTTGCATTCTAGATTTTTAGAGCATTTTGGTTGGCTTTATTCATCTTCTGCAAATCCAAGTGGAAAAGGGTTTGATTTAGAATGGGCAATGCAAAAAAGTGATGTGATTGTTTCGGATAAAAGAGGATTTTTATGTCAAAGTCCTTCAAAAATCATTAAACTTTCAAAATATAAAATAAAAAAAATACGCTAATTTGGAATAAAGAGATGAGAATTGATAAATTTTTAAATGTAGTTAATTTGGTAAAAAGGCGTTCTATCGCTCAAGATATGTGTGAAAATGGCGCAATTTTTATTGGTGATAAGAGTGTAAAGTCGAGCAAAGAAGTCAAAGTAGGAGATATTATCAAGGTTGTGCGTTTAGAGAATATTAGGTGTTTTGAAGTTGTGGCGATTCCAGAACAAAAAACTATCCCAAAATCAAAAAGTATGGATTATATTAAAGAGCTTTGATAAAAAGTGTGTTATAATTCTAGGCTAAATTTAGTAAAGTTAAGGATTTAAAAATGTTAGAAGGAAAAATTAGAGAGAGTATTTCAAAGCCAGAAGTAAAGGCATTAAGAAAAGATGGTTATCTAATTGCTAATATTTATGGAAGAGGGGTACAGAATATTCATTGTGCGTTTAAAGTAAATGATTTTATTCGTGCTGTAAAAACTAAGGAGAGTTTGGTTTTTCCAGTGAGTGTTGATGGAAAGGTGTATGAAGTGGTGATACAAGAGTATCAAAAGGATCCAGTAACTTCAAGTCTATTACATGTTGATTTGATGTTGGCTCAAAAAGGAATAGTGGCTAAATATAAAGTCCCTGTAAAAACTCACGGCACTCCTGTAGGACTAAAGAATAAAGGTGTTCTTATGCACTCTAAAAAAAGAATCACTGTTCAAGCAGCAGCAGAAAATCTTCCGCAGTGCTTTGATTTAGATGTATCCAAACTTGATGTAGGACACTCTATATTGATACGCGATTTACCTGAAGTATCTGGCGTAAAGATAGTTGAAAAATCTTCTGTGCCTGTTGTTGGCGTTATTAAGGCAAAATAATCATCGCTTTATAAATGGTTTGTTGTATCGTTGGCTTAGGAAATCCTGGAAGTCAATATCAGAATACACGACATAATATTGGATTTGATATTTTAGAATCCCTAGTTAAAGAACTAGGGACTACTTTTCATAAGCAAGAAAAATTTTTATGCGATTTCGCGGCTTATAAGCAAAATCATTCTACTTTTTACTTTGTTTTACCCCAGACATTTATGAACCTATCTGGTGAGAGTGTTTTAAAAGTTAAGCAATTTTATAAGCCAGATTCTTTGATTATTATTCACGATGATCTTGATTTGTCTCTTGGATCGGTGCGTTTTAAAAAAGCTGGTGGAAGTGGCGGACATAATGGGATAAAATCAATTGATCAGCATTGTGGTAATGATTACTATAGAATGAGGATTGGTATCGGTAGGAGTGATTTTATTGAAGTAAAGGATTATGTTTTAGGTCACTTCAATAAAGAGGAGATTTTAAAGAAAGATAAAGTGATTGAGCATAGTGTCAAAGCCTTGCAATCTTTTATTAAAACACAGGATTTTACACATACACAAAATCATTTCACTGTGAAGGGATAGAATGTTTTTGTATCTTTTGCGACACTATTTTCGACTTATTTTTATTATTTTTGTTGCTCTTGAAGTATTTTTTATTAGTATTGATAGTCTAAAATATCTTGATCAAATGCCAAATTCTGCTAACCTGATTATTCTGTTTTTTGTGTATGATTTTTTATATGCTGTGAATTATACATTGCCAATTTCTATTCTTTTGGCTGCAATTATTTTTTATATTAATCTTGTGCGATCAAATCAGTATGCCGCATTTCTTGCTCTTGGGTATTCAAAGCGTCAAGTAATGCGACCAATTATTTTAATGGCAACCTTTTTAACTTTCTTGTTTATAGGGCTTAATGCAACTCCGTTTGTTTATGCTCAAGAAAAGGCTGAGACGATTATTTCTCAAGAAAATTTTTCTAATATCACAGAGGACTTACTAGTAAAGTATCAAAATAACTATGTTTATTTTGGAAAAATCTACCCATTAATCCAAAAGGCTGAGAATATTAAGGTTTTTGACTTGGATGATAGTGGAAATTTGATTAGTTTTACTCAGGCCAAAGAAACGCATTTTATTGATAATTATTGGGTATTAAATCAAGCTGTTTATTCTAAAATCCCAGAAAGAATTGAACTAGGTAAAAAAGGTTTAGAGACGACACACATTGATAAAATGCAGATCCTAAAGGGATTTCGTCCAAAAATTTTAGATACAATCTATCAAAATAAACCTTCTGTTTCTATTCTTGATGCTGTGCAATCTCTTTTTATTTTGCAAAGCCAAGATGCAAATAATGTCAAAATTCGTGCCTTGCTTTATAACTTTATTTTTGTGCCATTTTTTGTTCCGCTTATTATAGTGATTATCGCTTTTTATTCTCCGATGCTTGGAAGGTATAGCAATCTCTCGTTACTCGCTTTTGTTTTTGTTGTTATCTCTCTTGTGGCATGGGGGATATTTTTTGCGTTTGGTCGTTTGAGTATCAGTGGGCTTTTACCACCAGAGGTTATGTTGTTAATTCCACTTGGAATTTTATTCTGCATTTCTCTTTTTTATTATCTAAAAATTAATCTTAAAGTATAATATCTTCCTAGCTTATGCTAGAATATTGAGGACTAAATTAAATTTAAAAGGGACTAGGTTAATGAAAGCTTACTTTTTTGCAACTTGTTTAGGTGGTGTGGCATTTAGCAAGACTTGCGTGAATGCTATAAAAATTTTACAAAAAGCAGGGGTGGAAGTCATTTTTAAAAAAGATCAGACTTGCTGTGGGCAACCTAGCTATAACTCTGGTTATTATGATGAGAGTCGTAGGGTTGCTTTATACAATCTTGAATTATTTGATAAAGATTATCCTATCATTGTGCCTAGTGGATCTTGCACTGGTATGATGCGTCATGATTATTTGGAGTTATTTGAAGGTCGCAATGAGTATTCTCGTTTCCAAGAATTTTCTTCTCGTGTTTATGAAATGAGTGAGTTTTTAGTTGATCAGTGTAAGTTTCAGCCAGAAGATTTAGGAAAACCAACTCGTATTACTTGGCATAGCAATTGTCACGCTTATCGTGTTGCAAAATGTATTCCTGCGGCAAAGAAGATCATTAGTGATTTAAAGAATGTTACTCTTATTGATCTAGATAGAGAGGAAGAGTGTTGTGGTTTTGGAGGAACTTTTAGTGTGAAAGAACCAGAAATTTCAGAAGCAATGGTTAAAGAAAAAATAGCAGATATCCAATCAAAAGATGTAGAGTTTTTAGTTGCTGCAGATGGAGGATGTTTGCTCAATATTACTGGCGCAATGGCAAAAGCAGGGGTTCAAAAAATTATTCCAGTGCATTTTTATGACTTTCTTGCACAAAGAATAGGAATTTAATGGAGGCAGAAATGAGCACGACATTTTATCATTCAAATCAAGAATATGAAAAGGCTATTCATCAAAGATTAACGGATCCTCAACTTAGAACAAATTTAAAGAGTGCGATGGATACGCTAAAAGCAAACCGAAAAAAATTGATTGAGTCTCGTTATGGCGGTCAGAAGAAATGGGAAGAGCTTCGAGAAGAGGCACAAAAAGTTAAAATGAGAGCTTTAGGTCATTTGGATGAGCTTTTAGAGAACTTTGAAAAAAACGCCACTAAAAATGGTATGAAGGTGCATTGGGCTAGCACTCCTCAAGAAGCCAATGAAATTATTTATCAACTTGCCAAAGAAAAGAAGGTCACTTCGATTCTTAAAGGAAAATCAATGGCAAGTGAAGAAATTCATTTGAATGAATTCTTGGAAGAAAAGGGTGTGAAAGCTGTTGAGACAGATTTGGGAGAGTTGATTATCCAACTTATTGATGAAAAACCTGTGCATATTGTTGTGCCTGCTGTTCATAAAAATCGTTATGAAATTGGGGAAATTTTCAGAGATAAGCTTGGAGCTTCTTTAGAAACAGAACCAGAAAAATTAAACTTAATTGCAAGAAAGCATCTGAGAAAGGAATTTAGATCCTTTAGAATGGGAGTTACTGGTGTAAATTTTGGTATCGCCAACGAAGGAGCTTTTTGGCTGATTGAAAATGAGGGAAATGGGCGTATGACAAGCACAGCTTGTGATATTCATGTTGCAATCTGCGGAATTGAAAAGGTGGTTGAAAGTTTTGAAGATGCTTCAATACTAGCAACCTTGCTTGCTCCATCGGCTGTTGGTGCGCCGATTACTTGTTATAATAACATAATCACTTCTCCGCGTAAAGAGGGTGAAAAAGACGGGCCTTCCGAAGTGCATATTATTTTGCTGGATAATCACCGAACTAATATGCTTAATGATGATCATTTTTTTAAGGCACTCTCTTGTATTCGTTGCGGGACTTGTCTTAATCATTGCCCTGTGTATGATAAGATCGGAGGACATGCTTATTTAAGCACATATCCAGGACCAATTGGAGAGGTGATTTCTCCTCAGCTATTTGGATTAAATAATTGTGGTTATATGGTGAATTTGTGTAGCCTTTGTGGTCGATGTTCGGAAGTGTGTCCTGTAAAGATTCCATTGGCTGAGTCAATCCGTAATCTTCGTAGCGAAAAGGTAGGACAGGGAAATGGAAAGGTTTTGGGATACAATCAAGGTGAGCATAATAAAATGGAAGCTATGATGATGCAGCAGTTTGCTAGACTTGCGACATCTGGAAAAAAATGGAGAATGATTTTATGGTTTGCAAAAAATTTTGGTTGGCTTGGAAAAATTTTTCATCCAGTGGTTCCGATTTTAAATAGATGGACAAGGTGTAGGATTTTTCCAGCTATTGATGCAAATTTACACCAAAGTGTAAAAGAATTAAAAGGGGTTGTCTATGAGTAAAGAAGTGATGTTGCAAAATATTCATCAAGCATTAAAAAATCGTGAAAATCAGCATTTTGAGCCAAAGTATCAAGATATCATGCAAAGAGAGAAATCTGATCCTTTGGAAGAATATTTACGCTTACAAAAAGCTAACATGGCAGATGTTATTGTTTCAAGTCAAGAAAAACTACTAGAAGATATCCAAAAAGTTTTAAAAGAATCAGGTGCCAAAAAACTTCTTTATACCCTTGATTTACCTTGTGATGCAAGTCAATTAACAGATATTGATTTAATGGCCTATGATGTGGAAGTTGAAAAGCGTCGAGAAACGATGTTTGATGATACTGATACAAGTCTTTTGATGGTGCAATGTGGTGTGTCTAATCTAGGAATAATGGGACTTATTAGCTCTCAAAAATCCCCTAGACTTGCTTCTTTGATTACAGAACATTGTATCATGTTGCTTGATTCTAAAAATATTGTTGCTAATATTTATGAGGGGGTGGAGTTTTTAAAAAAGATAAACAAAGAAGTTTTACCGACAAATATCTTTTTTGTTGCAGGTCCATCACGAACGGCAGATATTGAATTAAAAACTGTTTTTGGTGTGCATGGTCCAAGAAAAGTAACTGTAATTGTGTATTAATTTTATTTAAAAAAGAGGTAAGAGAAGATGCTGAATCAAGGCGATAAAGCTCCAAAATTTTGTTTAAAAAATGCAGACGAAATTGAGGTATGTTTAAAAGATTTTGGATCTAAGATTATTGTGTTATATTTTTATCCTAAAGACAATACCTCAGGCTGTACGACTGAAGCTATTGATTTTAGTAGTCTTCTCTTGGAATTTGAGAAAAAAAATGCAGTTATTTTGGGTGTAAGTCCTGATAGCTGTAAAACTCATCAAGGCTTTATTGCTAAAAATGATCTAAAAGTAATGCTCTTGAGTGATCCAGATAAAAGCGTAGCGACTGCTTATGGTGCTTATGGTAAAAAGAAAATGTATGGCAAAGAAGTCATGGGAATTATTCGTTCAACTTTTGTTATTCAAGATGGTATCATCAAAAATGCCTATTATAATGTCCGAGCAAAGGGTCATGCACAAAAAGTTCTTGAGGCACTTTAGGGATTATTTTTTTGCAATTAATGTTCCAAAATTAACCCATTTAAAGATTACTTCTATATGTTTAAAGCCTGCTACCTTTAATAGGTGGATGTTTTCATTTAGACTATAGGGTATAAGGACATTCTCAAGAGCCTCTCTTTTTGTGGTGATCTCGTTTTGGCTGTATCCTTGAGTCATCTTAAATTCATAATAGCGTTCTATCATTTGTTTGTCTAGCTTCTTGTCTTCTGAACTCATTTTTTCACTCCAAATAAACAAACCACCATCTCTTAAGGAATGATAAATTTTACGCAGAAGATTTTCTCTATAAATAGGGCGAATAAATTGGATTGTATAGTAGGCGCTGATGATATCTGAAAGTTCAAAATTTGTTTCTAGAATATCTTGATGTAAAAATTCTATCCTATAGCCATAGGCTTTAGATTTTTGTAAAGCAAGTTGGATCATTGATTCTGAACTGTCTATACCGATTAATTTTTCCTTGAGATGAGGTGCAGAGTTTTGAAGGTTTTGTTTTAAAGAAAATAAAAAGCTTCCTGTAGAGCTACCTAGATCAAGGATTGTTGCTGAAGAAAGGTGGCATATGTTTTTTAAAATGAAATCAATACACAATTGTATAGTTTCCCTATGGTAGGGAATAGAGCGCATAATCATATCATCAAAAACACTTGCAACTTGAGAGTCAAATTCAAATTGTTGATTTTGTTTTTTTGAAAAAATTTTATCCTTCATTTATTGTTGCCTTTTTTATGTTCTTTAAGTAAAAAATAAAACATATTGCAAAGCAAGCAAGGCTTACTGAGCTGATTGTATTTAGCAATCCAATTTGACTAACTAATGCCTGAGAAAAAAGAGGGGAGAGAAATTGTCCTGCAAACATACAACTAGCAAGAAATCCATACGCTCTAGGTCTCTCAGATTCTGTCGCGATCATAAAAAGCCAAGCATTATTATTGATGGTTAAAAAACCTAGAGCCAGTCCCAAACAGACAAAACCAATAGTGACCCCTATAAAGTTGTGCAGAAGACTAATTGCTCCAAAACCTATACCAGTAAAAGAAAAGGCAATGAAAAAAATTTCTTGAAGATTGAAGATTTTTCTTGTTTGATTATAGAATAATGAACCCATTGCCATTGCAATGGAAAAAGTTGCCATAGAAATTCCAATACTAGATTGTCTCATTCCTAGATTATGAATCATAAAAAATGGAATTTGCGTAGGTGCAATATAAAAACAGATCATTGAAAAAATTGCTAAAAAATAAATCAGAATAAATTTTTTAAAATCAAATGAAGTGGTTGAAGATTTTTGAATATGATGAGTGTGTCTGATAGGTTCAAAAAGATTTAAAGTCGCAAATAATAAAATCAAAAAGCCTAATAAATAAACTAAAAATGGATATTTCCAGTTTAGATTGGCTAAATAGCCTCCAAGAATTAAAAATATAGCTCCTCCAAAAGCCATAAAGAAAGTCTGTAGAGCGATTGCTTTTTCTCTTCGATTGCCACTATAGTAATCTCCAAGCAAGATTCCTACTCCTGTCATTAAAAATGAGGTGGCTACTCCTAAAACAGCACGAGAAAATAAGATTAAATAGATATTGTCTAAAAAAAAGCCAGAGGCTCCAGCGATGCTCCAAAGTATAAGAGCAAGATAGATAATTTTTAAGCGATTGAACTTTTCAAAAATAATTCCTGCAATTGGAGAGAAAAAAATTAGAATCAAAGCAGGTGTTGTCAAGATAAGTTTAGAAAGAGTCTGTGCTGCTGTGCCTAGGTAGGAAAAATGGTCTTCAAGTGCAGGAAGAGATGGAGCAATAATTGTGTTGCCAAGAACGGTGGTCCCTGCAATTGAAAAGAGAGCAGCTTTAAAAACCTTGCTCTCTGTAAAATCAAAAAGTAATTGCTGATAGTTTTTTTCCTGCATATACTGCCTTATTCAATGATAAAAATAAATAATGATTGTATATGCAACTTATTAATAAGTCAAGAAATTATTTTCCTCTGACATAGGTATCAATGTAGTATCGAACAGAATCTACCCCTTGTTTTTTTGCCCACTCATAGGCTTCTGATACAAATGCCCAATTGATATGATTAAAGAATTTTTCTAAATAAGCAGGACGAGCATTTTTATGGTCAATATAATAAGCATGCTCCCAAACATCAACCACTAATAAAGGGATTTTATTTTGTGTGATCGGAGTAGCTGCATTGCTTGTTTGCATGATTTCAAATTTTTTACTTGCAATATCATAAACAAGCCAACACCAACCAGATCCAAAGAGCGTGGTTGCTGAAGTAATAAATTTTTCTTTAAAGCTTTCAAAGCTTCCAAAATTTGCATTAATTGCCTCTTCTAATTCTTTACTTTTTGGGGTTGATTGAGGGGCAATGCAATCCCAATAAAAATCATGATTATAAACCTGCGCAGCATTATTAAAAATTCCGCCATTTGATTGTTTGATGATATCAAAAAGGCTAGAGTTTGCAAACTCTGTATCTTTGATAAGGTTATTGAGGTTATTGACATAGGTTTGATGATGTTTTCCATAATGAAAATCAAAAGTAACCGGACTTAAAAAATCTTCCATAGAGTTTTTATCATAGGGTAATTTTCTTAGTTCAAACATAATCTGTCTCCTTAAAATTTATATTTTTTAACAAAAAGTCCCTTAAATTTTTAAGGGCTTTTTATTATATCAAATGTTGCTGTTATCGGATTAAATATGATAAAATTTGAAATTTTTTAATCACGGCTTAAACATAAAAAAAGGGGAGGTTGAGAGTGTTTTTTCATTTATTTAAATCTTTTAGTATTTCTAAAGCTATAAAAAATATATCAGAAAATGTGGTTCTTTATTTTACTTCAAAAAAGTGTAAAAATGTAGATCCTTGGGCTTTTATACACGTTTGCAATGAAGAAAGAACGCTAAAACAGAGTTTGGAATCTATTGTTCCTGCTATCTCTAGGGGTGTTATAGCTTATAATGAATGCACAGACAAAAGCAAAGAAATCATTGACGAATTTTGTCGCAAAAATACAGGTTTTATTTGTGTTTATTATCCTTATGATGTTGCAAATGTAGAATGCACTAAAAGTGAAAAATCGTCTAAAAAAAGCTTGAGTGATTATTATAACTTTGCTTTGAGTTTTATTCCTCAAGGGGATTGGTTGATTAAAATTGATGCAGATCAAATCTATGATGCAAAGAAATTAAAAGAAAGTTTTTCTTTGGTAAAACGAACTAATGAAATAGTCTTTTATTTTAGAATTAATCTCCATTTTGCCGATTCTAAGATCTATATTGATAGAGATGCTCCAATTTTTGATCCAAAAGATCATTGGCTTATTTGCAATAAAGGATTATATTTTGAGGATAGCATTGTTCGTGAAAATGGCGAAGAAATATTCTACTACGAACTTTTGCAAATTCCTTTTAAGCATGAGAGCTATGATGCAGAATTAAATACTTGGCATTTCCCATATATGAAGCGTAGGAGAGCGCATTGTGAGCCAAATCTTATCCCTTTTAAAAATTACAAAGAAGTTATTCCTCAAGAGTTTTTAGATCGCATTAATGAAGATATGCTTGATGAAAAAAGAATTCTCAAATTTTTTGAAACAGAAAAACAAAATTAAGTCAAGAGTGTTTTCTTGGTGCAGAGGAGTTTTTTGTGTTACAATTACGGGCATTATTTTTTAAGGTAGGATAGATGTCAGAGGTTATAGGCATAAAAATACAATCAGAAATTTTTGATTTGCAAACAGCTCAAGAAAAACAGCTAAGTGGTCAGGAGATATTTTTTGACAATTCCCCAGAATCATTATCCATTATCAGGCATTCTTGCGCTCATTTAATGGCTCAAGCGATAAAAGAGCTTTATCCCGATGCAAAATTTTTTGTTGGTCCTGTTGTGGATGAAGGGTTTTATTACGATTTCAAGACAAGCGATAAGATCAGAGAGGAAGATTTATCTCGTATTGAACAGCAAATGAAAGAAATCGCTAGGCGTAAATTACCCATTATAAAAACAACAATGACGCGATTTGAGGCAATGGAAAAATTTAAAGATGATGAATTGAAGTTAGCAGTAATGAGCAAAATCACGGGTGATAATTTTGGTATTTATCGTCAAGGTGATTTTGAAGATCTTTGCCGAGGACCTCATCTTCCTAATACTCGTTTTTTGCATAGTTTTAAATTAACCAAGCTTGCAGGTGCATATTTGGGTGGAGATGAAAATGCGGAGATGTTAACAAGGATTTATGGCATTGCATTTGCTGATAAAGAATCTCTCAAGGTTTATCTGCATCAGATTGAAGAGGCAAAAAAGAGAGATCATAGAAAAATCGCTACTGAAATGGGGTTATTTACTTTTGATGAAGAGGTGGGTGCAGGATTGCCGATATGGCTACCACGCGGAGCTCGTCTAAGATGTCGGATCGAAGAGTTGCTAACAAAAGCTTTGATGATTCGTGATTATAACCCTGTTCGAGGACCTGAACTCTTAAAAAGTAGTGTTTGGAAAACAAGCGGACATTATGATAATTATGGTGAAAATATGTATTTTACTACCATTGATGAAGTAGAATATGGTATTAAGCCAATGAATTGTGTGGGTCATATTAAAGTCTATCAAAGTGCTTTGAGAAGTTATAGAGACCTACCTCTACGATTTTATGAGTATGGTGTCGTGCATCGTCATGAAAAAAGTGGTGTTTTGCACGGGCTTTTGCGTGTGAGAGAATTCACTCAAGATGATGCACATATTTTTTGTCGTCCTTGTCAAATCAAAACAGAGGTTAGCCAAATTATTGCTTTCACAGATAAGATAATGAGTGCGTTTGGGTTTAACTATGAGATGGAACTAGCCACTCGTCCAAGTAAATCAATTGGTGATAATGAGATTTGGGAGAGTGCAACAAATGCTCTAAAAGAAGCGTTAGATGAGCATCAGATAAATTATCAAATAGATGAGGGCGGTGGCGCATTCTATGGCCCAAAGATTGATATTAAAATCACTGATGCAATTGGTAGAAAGTGGCAGTGTGGAACTATTCAAATTGATATGAATCTTCCTCATCGATTTGGACTTGAATATACAGATGAAAATAACAATACTCAACAACCCGTGATGATTCATCGTGCAATTTTAGGTTCTTTTGAGAGGTTTTGTGCTATCCTAACAGAGCATTTTGGAGGAGAATTTCCTTTCTTTATTGCACCAACACAAGTGATTTTAATTCCTATATCAGAGGCTCAGCATCAATATGTAGAAGACCTAAGAAAGAAGATAGTCGCATTGGGAGCTTATGCTGAGGTGATGAATAAGAATGAAACTTTAAATAAAAAAATTCGTAATGCTGAAAAACAGAGAGTTCCTATGATTTTAGTTATTGGCGAAAAAGAGTGTCAAGAGGGCACATTGTCTGTTAGAGATAGAAGAGAAAAGAAACAATATGAAATGAAAGAAAAGGAGTTTTTATTGATGGTGGAACAAAAAATGAGAGGAGTTAGCTTTTGAGTAAAGAAGATGTGTTGCTAAATCAAGATATTGATTTTGAAGAGGTTCGCTGTATTGGTGATGATGGTGAAGTATTTGGAATTATTAGTTCAAAAGAGGCTCAAAGTATAGCGAATTCTAAGGGATTAGATTTGGTATTAATTTCACCACAGGCTAAACCTCCTGTTTGCAAGGTAATGGATTATGGAAAATATCGTTATCAAATGGAAAAAAAGCAAAAAGAGGCAAGAAAAAAGCAAAAGCAAATTGAGATTAAAGAAATTAAATTATCGACACAGATAGCCCAAAATGACATTGATTATAAAGTAAAGCATGCTCGTGAGTTTATATCAGATCAGAAGCATGTTAAATTTAAGGTTGTTCTTAAAGGCAGAGAAAGTAGCGATCCTCAAGCTGGGATCGATGTTTTACAGCGTGTAGGAGCTATGATGGAGGATATTGCTACTGCAGAAAAGGATCCTAGAGTTGAAGGACGCTTTGTAACTTGGCTTTTTGTTCCAAAAAGACAAGAGAAAAAAGAAAAAAGTAAGTCCTAGTTAAGCTTTAATTTTGTAGAATTATAGCTTCAGTTTATCTTATGAAAGGAGAAGAAGATTATGCCAAAAATGAAAACTAATCGTGGCGCTGCAAAAAGATTTAAAGTTAAAAAAAATCTAGTTAAGCGTGGTAGTGCTTTTAGAAGTCATATTTTGACAAAGAAAAGTCCAAAAAGAAAAGCTGGACTTAGAGCACCACAGCATGTGCATAGCGCAAATATTCATTCAGTAAATCATTTGCTTTGCCAGGCGTAGAGCAGAAGAAGTAGGCTCCCCTTAGAAAGGGCAAGATTGATTCTATAGAACAACACCTAAATTTAGGTCAAGGAGAAAAAATGAGAGTAAAAACAGGTTTTGTCAGAAGACGAAGACATAAAAAAATTTTAAAACTAGCAAGAGGCTTTTATAGCGGAAGAAGAAAGCATTTTAGGAAAGCCAAAGAGCAACTAGAAAGAAGTATGTGTTATGCTTTTCGTGATAGAAAGCAGAAAAAAAGAGATTTTAGAAGCCTTTGGATTGTAAGAATTAATGCTGCTTGCAGAATGAATGAAATTAGTTATTCTAGATTTATGCATGGTCTAAAGCTTGCAAATATTGAGCTTGATAGAAAAGTGCTTGCAGATATGGCAATGAATGATTTAAATGCTTTTAATCAGGTTGTTGCATTAGCAAAAAAAGCACTTGTTTGATATAACAAAACTTCCCTTCTTTGTAGCACGAGAGGGGAGGTGTTTTATATGAGAGTTAGATGAAACTTTCAAAACTTCTAGAAGGTAACTCCACTCAAGAACTTCAGCAATTTATTTCACAGCGTTTTGTCCAAAATATGGAATTTTTTAAGAAAAGTTCTCCTTATTTATTTAAAGCGTTGCAATTGCCTCCCAAAGATTATAATCTCGTTTTTAATGAAAAAGGTTTTAATGTTTTTAATCTTCACCATAAACAGATATTTTACCCAGAACTTGATGGTTATTATACTATGACTGAAGTGCATAAAGAATTATCAAACACACCTCTCTCTAATTCAAGATGGCATTTAAAAAGTAATGAAGTTTTTTTACAGACAATTGATGAAAAAAGTCTTCCCATTACAGGAGGGGCAATCAATGCAATCATTAAGATTTTGCAAAAATTTTCAACTCATACAACATACTCTTTAGGAAATTTGTTTTTACCAAGTACAGCGATTTATGGTCTTTCTGGGGGTATTTTTTTAGAATTACTGAGAGAGAAAAATTATTTTTTTCATTCTTTATTTATTTTTGAAGAAAACTTAGATCTTTTTCGTATTAGCTGTTATTTTGTGCATTATGCTTTGTTGTTTGAGCAAGTATCAGACAAAGCTTTATATTTATTTGTTGAAAAACATGCACAGCAACAAATTATTTATCACTTTTTTAACACAAGAAAAGTTACAAGTAATTTTATGTTACTGGAGTTGCAGTTATATGAGAGCGAAAGAATACAAGAAGCAAAATCAATTATTGATCAGAATTTTCGTGCCAATAAACGAGGTTGGGGAAGTTTTGAAGATGAACGCATAGGACTAAGAAATACTTTAGATAATTTAAGATATTCTGTATTGACTTACCCGAATCGTGTAAATGCACCCATTTGCGTGGTAGGTAATGGACCAAGTCTTGATGAATTGTTACCATTTATAAAGAAAAATCAAGAGAAAATGGTTATTTTTTCTTGTGGGACAGCACTTAAGCCTTTGAAAGATTATGGGATTAATCCAGATTTTCAGATTGAAATTGAGCGTATTGATTATTTAAGAGAAGTTTTAAAATCTGCACCATTAGGTGATACGACGCTTTTATGTGGTAATATGGTCAATCCATATGCTTTGAGGTTAGCCAAAGAAGCCTTTATCTTTCTTCGTGGAGGAAGTGCTTCGAGTTATTTGCTTGATTCTAGTGTTATAGAGTGTGCATCACCATTTGTGGGAAATGCAGGAGCTGCATTGGCCATGCAGATGGGATCAGAAATAATTTTATGTGGAATTGATTGCGGCTACATTCAAGGTAAAACAAAACACGCTCAAGGGTCTTTTTATAAAAATGAAACGATTCAAATACCCAATAATGCTATTTGTATAAAAGCCAATGCGAATTTAGAGGTTTATGCAGATTCATTATTTTTGCTTTCTAAGCAAAATCTTGAGCAGGCTATTTCTATTTTCAAGCCAAAAATGGTACTTAATCTTGGTTGTGGAGCTTATATCAATGGTGCTAGGCCTACTAAAAGCGATGAGTTTGAATTGCGTGATATTTCAAAAACAAAACTCATCAAGCAGATGAAAAGTTATATGAAGCCTGTCAAAATAAAAAATTTTAAAAGTTATATTTCAGAGGTTTATGATTTTTTTGAAAAAATTAAAAATATTTTAAGACAGGATATCCAGACAAAAAAGCAGTTGTTTTCTATGATTGATTGCGTAATTGCATTGGTGGCTCAAATGAGTTCAAAATCTCCACATTTAGGGATTTTGTTTGAAGGTAGTCTTGGGCATTTATTGCAAAATCTTTTATTGGCTAGTCTTCATATTCATACGCGTGATCTTAAAAATTTTTACCATCAAAGCCTAGAAGTTATTTTCCTAAGCTTTGATCAGATGATTTTTTCTTATCATCTCTTATTGCAAATTAGAGAGAGTGAGCATTTTGAGACATCAAAGAATCAGAATGAGTTTTGCTCTTAATTCCTGAGAGATTTTTTATCATTTGGGCTAATCCATAGGGAGCAAGTTTGCAAATAACTTTAAAAAAGATCGGATTTATTTTTTTGGGAGTTAAGAGATGAATGATCCCAGCATTATAATAGTTAAGATGATGTTTTTTTGCTAAAAATTTTATACTTTCTTTCGAGAAAAAACTGATATGTTGGCCGTGATGAAAACTATAATACCACCATTGATTTTCTTTTTGATATGGAGGTATGGGTTCAGGAATTAAGAGGGTAGAAAAAAGAATATGAGGAGTAATTTTTAGCATTGATTGAAGAGTGCTCGCAGGGTTTTCAAGATGTTCAAATACTTCAAATGAAGTAATGAGATCAATTTTTGTTTTTGGAGAGAATTCAAAGGAATTTGCAAAAATATTTTGCGCGTATTCATCAAAATAGAATGTATCAAAGCCTTGATCTCGTAGTATTCTTACAAGAATACCATATCCCCCCCCCCCAATCAAGTATTTTTGTTCGTTTATTAAAGAAAGAGAGTGTGAGTGCTGTTGTGATTTGCTTTAAGTAAGAATTGCGCAGGAGAATTCCTGTATCGCTTGAAGTGATTGCTTGAGTATAAGCTTCTTGAAGCCAATAAGGTTTTTCTGAAGTCAAAAAACCACAAAAATTACATTTATAAAATCCTACCCGATATTTTTGAAGCACAAGAGCTTCAAAAGCTTTCTGTGATTTGTGATGACAAATTTTACATTGCATTATTTTTCCTTTATTTTTAGAAGAATTATATCGGGAAAAAATAGATCCTAAAGTATCACTGGATTAAAGATTAAAAATTTTATTTTTTAGCTTGCAATAACCTTGATCTCATAACTATAGATCTCTGGGCTTGGTTGATGAAAAGAGCTTGCAGTGATGAGGTTCCAAAATTTCATTTTGATTCTATAGAGATTTAAAAAGATCTTTCTAATGATTTTAGTGGGCCATTTGGTGCCATAAGTGCAATCTATATCGATAAAATCAATCTGGTTAAAACCTGACATTTTAAGAACATAATGAAGACTGCCAGCTGTGAAGAGTGTTTGGTGTGTAAAATCTTCATATGCCCAATAGCATCCTGTATGACTTTGAGCATTTGGAACAGCAATAAAAATTTTAGCATTTGGCTTTAAGAATGTTCTTTTAAAATGTTCTAGTAACGAAATAATTTTATCTTTTGGAAAATGTTCTAAAACATGAGTCATAATGATAAGATCAAATTTTTCTAATGGCTCGTAGTAGAAGATATCTTCAATTTTTTGTGCGTTAAGTCCACATTTTTGACAAAAATCAATTGCTTTAGCATCGATATCAATACCTGTTAGTTGATATCCCCCCCCCCTCTTTTTTTTATCGTTGTTTTCTAGTTCTTTTATTGCAAAAAGGATTTGGCCAAAACCGCAACCAAAATCAAGAATTCTCGCATTTTTTGGAAGATTTTGAATGATGTTTTTTAGATAAGCTGGAAGTTGATAGGTTTGATAATAATCTTGTGAAATTTTTCGTGCTTCAAAATAATTCATAAATAAATTCCTTTAAAGTGTGTTTTGGATAGTCAAGATGACATCTTCCGCACTAATTTGATTAATATTTAGCTGACTTTGATTGATAAGATAGTTAGATAGCAAGACATACGCATCAAAGTTTTGCTGAATGATGGTGTGATAAACTCCATAGTATTTACCCCCTAAGCCTTTAGGGTAGGGGGTAAATCGATGGAGGTGATTGCCATTAGACACAACAAATACTTTGTTGTGTCTAATGGCTTGAGCAATGTGAACACAAGATGTTTCATTGCTCAACAAGTGATTGCCATTATACACAACTTGTGCTAACGCACTCAAAGAAGTTTTTCCGCATAAATTAGTAGCATTTTGATGAGATAGAACTTGGACAATCATATCCCCGTTAATTGCATCTTCTTTGCCTCCGCAAATTGCAATATGGTAACCCTTTTGTATTAAGAATTTCCCAACCTTAATAAAATGTTCATTGTTCCATTTGCGATAGTTCATCGATGCGCCAATAAAAAAAGTAACATAGGGTTGAGGAATTTGATAAGGAAGAGTAGTATCTTTAAGATCAAGATAATATTCTACTTGAAGTTTTTGGTTAAGAAGATTTTCGAAAAATTCTTGGTTTCTTTTAAATTCAAAGAGTACTTTGGGAGATGAAGGAAAAATTTTTGTATAGAGTTGATCATAAATGGATTTTTCTCTAAAAGTTAAATTTGAAGTATTTCCTTCAGATGTAATTTTTTCCTCGGCAATGATGTTTTTGACGATTTGTTCGCTAATATTATCACGACTATAGAGAGGATTAATTAGGAGCTTATAGGAATGTTGTTTTAATTTTTTAATCAATTTAAAACGATAAAAGGGATTTTGAAGAATTTTTTTTCGATCAATAAAAATGCAATCTAATAGAAAATCTTGATCAAAAGTCTGAATAAGATGAATATTTGATTGGTTGGCTACTAATGTGATTTTGCCATAGTGTTTATAGAGAGGTTGGAGAAAGTTTCGAAATAAGAGATAGTCTCCTATAGCATCAGTTTTGATAAGTATGATATTTCTCTTGCTTGTTGGTTTATCTTGAATTAAAAAATCAATACAGTTTAAAAAAATATTCCTCATTTTCTTTATTTGATTTTTTAGTAAATTTTGAGGTTGATATGTGTAATAGAGAATTTTTTTTTGTTTGGCTATTTTTTTTTCTTCTTTATTTGGCATAAAAATAATTTGTTGATGAGAATCGTTAATTTCTGATGATAGAATGCATTGAGGGTGACATGAGAGATTTTTTTTATGGGTTGTATAAAAAGTAAGAGGAACTTTTAAAGAGTTGATGAGATAACCGAAGTTTTTTTTATTTGTATGTTCTCCTAAAAAAATTTGCATAAACTCTCCCAATAAAAATTAGAAGAATTCTATAATGTTTTTTGCATTTTGTCATTTAATATTTTTAGAGCTAATCGGAGTTGATTGGGTCTGATATAAGCATTTTCTTGTTGAGGATCTACAGAAGTATCGTGAGTTTCTGCTACCATATAGGAATAATGAATATTTTTAATGAATGCAATGATTTGAGGAGTTCTGTCGTGATAGTATTGGGAGAAAATTTCAAAAACAAATGTTTTTTCTTGCATAAAAATAACATTATTAAGGCCAGATCCGTGCATTGATACTAAGCACTTTGTTTCAGAAAAAAGCTTAATTTCTTCTTCCAAAGATAAGATATCAGATAGCACGATTTCAAATCCAAATTCTGCAAAAATTTTTTCTACCTCTTTGGCATTAATGATATTGCGATTTGATTGTTCAGGTCTTTTGAGATAAATTTTTCTTGTGGGAGTGGTTGTTTTGATAAAATCAGAATAAAGATTTCGGATAAAACGAGGCATCATGCAAGTCACTGGCTTGATATAAGTACGATATTCTGTCGTTGTGTATTCGCTTGTGAGAGTTGGGATAATTAAATTAGTGGCTTGGATAGCACTTTTGCTTTCTGCGGGAATAATTTTATGTGGATCAATTTTTAAAAGCTTAATGAGATCTTTTTGGAACGGAAGCTTTGTTGGTAAGATATAGTAGTCAATTTTTGTGTGAGTGAGTTTGGCAAAGGCTTGGATTTGATAGTATCCTGCCATCACTTCAACAATAAGATGTCCATAGCAATTTTGAATATCTTGTCGAGTTAATAGAGCAACATTTCCGTGAATTTTTTTAGAAAATAAAAGCTTCATCTTTGCTACTAATCTTTTATAAAAAATCACTCTTTTTTTGGCTTGTCGGATAACCCAGTTCGTTGGATTTGTATCAAGACATAGAGGATGAGTGAGGTATCTTGTTTGTTGGGTTAAAATTTCTTGATTTTTACAAAAAACCATCTCATTGTTACAAAAACAATATCCATTGGGAATAACATTAACAACATAATCATCTGTTTTATGTGTGTAGGGATGAAAGGCTTTGTGATATTTTCCAAAAATGTCTGCAAAATGATAGTTGCCCCCCCCCCCATTGAATTCTATAGTCTCGCTTGGAAAAAGAAGTATGCTCTGGGAAATAAGATTTTTTTTAATTGCTTCTTGATTGCTGATCGCTTTGAAAAGCATATAAATCAAACTTTAAAAATATTTTTTGAAAACAGAATACGAGAAATCTTATTGATTACTCGTTTAAAAAATATTGGTGGTTTGAAAGAGATTTCATAATCCACTCTGTCAAGAAAAAGATTTCGTTGAATTTTTTCTGGATGAGAGAGTGTTTTGAGTGAAAAATGATCATAAGTTTTTAGATTTTGAAACTTACTCTCTGATGTAGTGTGAGCTGCATCTTGGTTATTAAAGCCAATATTATTGATCATATTATTTTTAGGATAGATTGAAAGAGCCTTGTGTTTCCACATTGTATAGGTAAAAGGATAATCCCAAGTATCAATTTTTCCTTTACTATATTTTTTAAGTATTTTATACCAATAACGACTTTCTTCTTGAGAATCAAAAACTTCAAGTTCTGCAAACTCTTTTTCAAAATCATTAAATTCTTTTTGATAGAGTTGCCAAACTCGTCTCCAAGATGCCCAACCCCAAATGTGATTATATTTAGAAAAGAAATAATCTTCATTAAGAGATTTTTTGGCCTCTGGGTTAAGGTCTAAAGCACTCCAGCCACTGATCATGAAGATTTGTGGATTATCTTTGTAGCGTTTTAACATCTCTTCACAAAAGTAAAAAAATGATTGCGTTGGGACGCAATCATCTTCAAGAACAATTCCCCATTCTTCTCTCTCAAAAAAATAAGCAATTGATGAAGAGATGGATTCTTTACAATTTAAATGTTCTGTTCGATAGATGAAATCCACCTTGCAGTCCCCCTCCCCCATTCCTTTTGAAGTAATCATATTTTGCATCTGGTTTCTTAGATCTTGTATAGCTTGAGACTCAGCATCATTTTTCCAATGATTTGAAGCAATATAAACTTTTCTGGGTGTAACTTTTATAATTTGCTCTAAAACCTTTAAGGCAGTCGTTTTTTTGTAAGTTAGAAGCAAAATAGGAATATCAAACATGGTCATGCCCTTTGTGTTTCTCGTATTATATCTTAAAATCAAAGAAGGTATGATTTTCATTTTTTGCATAAAAATATTTTAAGGAGATAAAAAATTGTAAAAATCTTAGATAGAAATGCTGGCAATACAGGCTTGAGCTTTTTTTCTTTGATAAGCATATTGGCATATTCATTAAGTATGGGATAGTTTGAGAAATTTTTCTTAATCCTAATTAAGCCTTTGTAGCCCGCGAGTTTTCCATAAATTTTTGGTTTTAAAATAGAGGAAAACATAGGATATGTGATGAAAAAATAATAAAGATTTGTTTTGGGTAATCTGCCTTCACTGATATCAATTTGCTTATTTTGCAATATTTTTTGATAGACATAGGTATTGCCATAGTGAAAGGCTCTTGTGTGAAATAGTGTATCGCCGCTTGGATATTCATCTTGATTGTATCCACCAAGCTTAATGCACCTTTCTTTGTGGTGTAAAATAGCATTAGGAGGAAGCTGTATAATCCTCCCCCCCCCCCCTTGATAGCGACAATCATCCATCATTTTATTTCTTTGTATAAAGTCAATGAGTTTATCTCTTAAAAGAGTTGAAAAAGTTTTATCATCCTGAATATTTTCCAAACACCCAATCAAAGTAGCATAAGAATACTTAGGATGATGAATAAGATA
>X103_Eurasian_Blackcap__coassemble_171_pt1 | contig 76423 bp, 78 predicted proteins | sample X103_Eurasian_Blackcap__metabat2_low_PE_003 | metagenome-assembled genome bin X103_Eurasian_Blackcap | reverse complement strand
TAAGGAGCATAAAATGCAAGTATGGTATATCACAGGTGGAAGTGGCGGACTTGGTTTAAGTCTTGCTAAGTATCTTTTGGAAAAAGGAGACAGAGTTGCAGTTACCTCAAGAAAACTGAGCAATCTTGAGAGAGTATTAGGAAAAGAGAATGAAAATTTTTTACCCTTAGAGTTGAATTTTAATTCTTCAATGCATCAAGATATTGCTTTAAATTTTCAAGCTATAGAATCTAAATTTGGTCGTTTGGATAATTTGGTTAATAATGCGGGATATGGTCTTTTAGGTCATATGGAAGAGATAGAAGAAAAAGATCTAAGAGAGCAATTTGAAGTGAATCTTTTTGCACCTTTTTTGGTCTCTCAAGCTGCTTTGAAAATAATGCGTCCACAGAGTATAAAAGAGGGTGGAAATGCTCAAAATATTAAAGCTAGAATTTTTAATTTAAGTTCGATTGCAGGATTTAGATCAGCAGGAGCATCTACGCCTTATTCTATGACAAAATTTGCCTTAAGCGCTTTTAGCGAGGGGTTAAGAGAGGATGTAATAGACTTTGGAATTTCTGTGACTAATGTAATGCCTGCAGGTTTTAGAACAGAATTTTTGGGATCAAGTATGCAATTAGGAATGAAACAAATCAGTGATTATGAAGCCAAGAGAAAAGTATTGCTCGGGTGGGTTCAGCAATATAATGGATTGCAACCAGGAAATCCAGAGAGCTTTGCAAAAGTGATTTTTGATCTCTCAAGAGATTCTAATCCTCCACTAAATTTATTTATGGGAGATTATGCTTATGAGGCTGCAAAAGCAAAAATAGAGCAAGTTAAAGATGATATTGCTAGAACAGAGCCTTTTGCGGGTAAAGCTGTAGATTTTAATGATTAAGGAGGTTAAATGAAAAATATTGTTTTAAATAATGATATTAAGGTGCCTATTTTGGGTTTTGGTGTTTTTCAAATTCCAGACTTAAAAGAGTGCCAAAAATGTGTAGAAGATGCGTTAGAAGTGGGTTATAGGCTTTTTGATACTGCAAGTGCTTATGGAAATGAAGAGGCTGTGGGTGCTGCAATTAAAGCCAGTGGTATAAAAAGAGAAGAAATCTTTATAACAACAAAACTTTGGTTAAAAAATGCAAATGAGAGAGATGCGGAAAAATCTTTTAGAGAGTCGGTTAAAAAGCTGGGATTAGAATATTTAGACTTGTATCTCATTCATCAGCCATTTGGTGATGTTTATGGTGCTTGGAGAGCAATGAGTAGGCTTTATAAAGAAGGAGAAGTTAAAGCCATAGGAGTGAGTAACTTTTATCCAGATAGGATTGTAGATTTTTGCCTTAATAATGAGATTAAGCCAATGATAAATCAAGTTGAATGCAATCCTTTTCACGCACAATTTCAAGCACAAGAGGTAATGCAAGAATATGGCGTAGCTATGCAATCTTGGGCTCCATTTGGTGAGGGAAAAAATAATATATTTGAAAATCCAGTTTTGTTACAAATTGCACAAAAATATCAAAAAAGTATCGCACAAATTATTTTAAGATGGTTGGTTCAAAGAGAGGTTGTTGTCATACCAAAAACAATTTCTAAAGAGAGAATGAAAGAAAATTTTTCTATTTTTGATTTTGAACTATCTTCTGAAGATATGCAATTAATTAAAAAATTAGATGATAAAAAAAGCTTATTTTTTGATCATAGAGATCCAAAAAGTGTTGCTTGGATTCATCAATTATAGGAAGGATTAGAGGTTTATGTTTAAAAAAATATTAGTTATTTTATTTACAGGAGTGAGTTTTATGGTAGCGGATTCTCAAAGCATCACTAAAGAAAGTGAAATGAAAAGCCTTAAGGGAGATGAGAGTATTTTTAGCGGTGATGTTCAAGTGAAAATGATGTTTGATTCTAATGAGTGGAGAAACTTTAGTGGAGGTTATGTAGAATTTAGCCAAGGAGCTCGATCTGCGTGGCACACTCATCCGAATGGACAAACTCTTGTCGTGGTAGATGGTGAGATAATCACACAAGAATGGGGGAAAAAACCAAGCATTGCTAAAGCAGGGGATATAATAACTTGTCCTCCTCATATCAAGCATTGGCACGGAGCGACCCAAAAATCTCACGGGGCTCATATTGCTCTAACTGGCGCTAAGAATGGCAATGTAGTAGAGTGGCTTGAGAAAGTAGATGACTTGCAATATCAGAAAGCATTACAAGAAGTTAAAAACTAATTCTGAGAAGAGATGATGAAAATTTTAGTATTAGGATCAAATGGTTCATTGGCACAAGTGGTTGTTAGTGAAATTTTAAAAAAGACAAATTGGGAAATGATTTTGTATTCTAAAAGTCCATCTCGTATTCAAGTATCAGATAATGAAAGAATGGAATTTATCCAAGCAGATGTGATGGATACAGAGATTTTGCAAGATCAGCTGAAAAAAGTAGATTTAGTGTATGCAAACTTATCTGGAAATCTTGTTGGAATGGCACAAATACTGATTTCTTCAATGCAAAAAACAGATAAAAAAAGATTAATTTGGATAAGTTCTATGGGAATTTATAATGAGATTGAAAATGAACCTTATCAAAGTATTCTAGATCCATATAGGGATTCTGCAACTTTGATTGAAAAATCAGATCTCAATTATACTATCATTCGCCCTGCTTGGTTTAGTTATGCAGATGAAATAGACTATGGCATTACTTTAAAGGGAGAAAAATTCAAAAATCCTCAAAAACAAATTTCTCGTAGGAGCATTGCAGACTTGATTATAAAAATAATTCAAGAAAAAGATTTTGCCATAAGAGAAAGTGTCGGGATACATCATCAATAGCGATTTTAGATCAGAATAAAGCTAGTTTTTCTAAATTTATGACTAAATTTAGATTGGCTTTATTTGTCGCAATAAATAGGATTTGTATGGCCTTGTGATAGATTTTAATAGCTGGTTTATAAGAACGAGTATTTAAAATTTAATTGATTTTTTCCCTTATAAATAGTCTTTAAGAATTATGGTTTTGGTTTCATAGCTAAAAAGTTGTGAGTTTTTAATTTTTGCTATTGCATTGAGTTGTAATATAAGCTTTATAAGGATAAAAATGAAAAGAATATTTTTTGTTTTTGCATTGATGGTGATAGCCACATCAAGTGAGTATTTTGTCCGTATAGCAGAGATCACGGTAGATCCAAAGTATTTACAAGAATATAAAGTATTGCTCAGTGAGGGTGTGAGAGATTCTATGAGGCTTGAAAAAGGAGTTATCTTGCTCTACCCAGTTTTTAATCAGCAAAAGCCAAATTATTTATATGTGCTCGAGATTTATGCCAATAAAAGAGCCTATCAAAATCATTTAAAAACAAAGCATTTTTTAAGATATAAAGAAAAAACTCAGCACATGGTTTTAGAGTTAAAATTAGTTGATGTAGATCCTATAGTCTCTCTCAACCAAAAGGATAAAGAACAATAATCTTAGACTTAGGTTTTGATAAAAATTTATAACAAACAAGACCTTGAATTTTCAGTATCCCAACTAAAGAGATACGAGAGTGGATTGCGCAAAAATCCACATATTTTTTCAAAAATTCTTTTAATTTTTTATAACCTTTTTAATATCTTTTTAAGCAATGATTCTAAAATAACTCCTTAAAAAATATTGACTATACGCGGTTGTCAAAATTCTTATAAACAGGTTTTGTGAAAAAGTATTGTAGATTTGATTATAAAGATTGTTCTAGAAAAAAATTTTGCAGTATGAGAGAGTATAGGAATACATAAAGCCAAAATGACGAGCATCACAAAGAGAGTTTTTTATATTTTGCCTCATCAATATTGCTACTTTATGGCTAATATCAACTTAATTTTATTGGTTTTTTAATCTAGAAATTTATATAAATAATTATAAAAAATAAGTAGTTATATTTTTATAATGTAAGTCATATTTTTGAACTAATATGCATTTTTAGTTATAATCGCTAATTAAAAAATTAAAGTGGAGATTTTATGTGTTATATTTCACCCTGTCCTGTTGAAACAACATTAAATCTTATAGGAAATAAGTGGAAGTTTTTAATTATTCGAGAATTGCTTGAGGGGACAAAACGATTTGGAGAGCTCAAAAAGAATATTGCAAGAACAAAGAATCAGGAAATATCACAAAATGTCCTAACCTCTAACCTTAGAGAATTGGAAGAAGCAAAACTGATCACAAGAACAGTTTATGCTGAAGTGCCACCCCGTGTAGAATATAGTTTGACACAGCTAGGAGAGGGGTTAAGTAGCGTTTTATCCAGCCTAAGGGATTGGGGGGAATCGTATAAAGAAATTGTTTCAAAAGATAAATAAAAGAGTGATTTTTAAAGGATGCGGAAGCATCTCTCAAAAATATTTGAGAGATTATAGATTTAGATACCAATAACGCCTATTCGTTGTTGAGAGTAGTTTGGGCTTTGTGCTATATCAAATAAAGCGCTTGCATAATCCTTGTAGCTTACTTGACTTTCGTTGTTTGCATTTACTTCAAATTCTTCACCAATAATTTTATATTTATTGGTTTGTGGTGCCTCTGGTAAAAAGATTGCAGCTGGGCTGACATAGATCCAATTGATAGATTTTTGTGTTCGCAAAAATTCCAATCCCTCTTTCATTGCATTTGCAATAGGTAAATATTCTTTTGGGAATTCTGGAGTATCCATTAACATCATTGTGTGTTTTTTATCCATATAGAGACTCCCAGCACCTCCAACAATGAGAAGTTTGCTTTTTTGACCCTGTAAGATATTTGCAAGATACTCAAGGTGTTTTTTGTGTAGAGATAGATTTTCCCATTCTCCAAAGGCATCGATAATTACATCAAATTCTTTTAAATCCGAAGTTTTTAGATCAAAGATATCTTTTTGGATTACCATAACTTTTTTATCAAAATGTATTTTTTCCTTATTTCTAACAAATGCACTCACTTGCATTTCTCTTTTTAGAGCTTCTTGAACCAAGCTAATTCCTGCTTTTCCACTAGCAGCTAATATCGCGACTTTCATCTATTTATTCTCCTTATTTAAAAAGATTTTTTATAGTAATAGAATTATATTTAACTAAGTATCAATAATCAAGTAGGTATAAATATATTATATAGTATAAAATTTTATACTAAAGTATAATATAGATAATACAGCAAGGTTATCAGCATTGCATTGTGAATAACGAATGGCCAAGAACTTCTAAAAACTTTTAGTTTAAGTTGCTATAATTATTTGATAATTTTAACCATCTCATTTAAATTCATAAGGGTGTTATACTTGAAAAAAATTGTGATTGCGGGGAATGGTCCATCATTAAAAAATATTGACTATACGCGGTTGCCAAAAGATTTTGACGTCTTTAGGTGCAATCAATTTTATTTTGAAGATAAATATTTTTTAGGTAAAAAAATAAAAGGAGCATTTTTTAATCCTTCGGTATTAAAAGAGCAATACTTTACAGCTCAACACTTAAGAGATACAAATCAGTATGAAATTGAAGATATTTATTGCAGTATTCTTGGCTCTTTTAGCGAAATAGACGCAAGGGTAATGAAAGAGTTAGATTATTTTTTCCCCAGTGTAAAAAAGATTTCTTCTTATTTAGAAACTCTTCCAATGCTTCATCAGGCTTTGAAATATCAATTATTTTATTATGGTAAGTGGCCTACTTCAGGGATAATGATGATCCTTGTAGCAATTGCTCAAGGGTATAAGGAAATTTATCTCACAGGGATAGATTTTTATGAGGGGGGGGGGGATAGACTATGCTTTCTCAGTTTGTGATAAACAAAATTTGATCAAAATACAACCAAAGTTTGCCCAGATAGATTTTAGAGATAGGATACATTCTAAGAGTGTTGATTTGCACGCTATAAAACTCATACAAGAACTCAAAGGTATTCAACTCTATAGTCTCGCTCCAAATTCTCCTCTCTCTGAAATAGTGCCTCTTGCAGATACAAGGGAGCACGCTCCGATGAAGCTTGAAGCAAAGCCCGATGATTTTACCTGCGATATTCTCCCTATTCCATCTTGTTCATCAAATATGGTTTCTAAACTCAAACAATTTGGATTATCAAAAGATAATATTTATGTAAAATTACTACTGGATTTTAAAATTTTATTAAAAGCAGTCATTAAGGCTATGATAAAATAACACATTATAAAATGAGGAAGCATATGTTTATTATTGCTTTGGGTAATTGTTAGATGACCCCCCCCCCTTCATACGCTTGAGTCTGATAGTGAGTTTGCGATCACACAAGAAGAAATAAAACTGCTTGATAATAATCGACCATTAGGAATTAGCGGACATCTTCGAGTAAAAAATGAGCCAGATAGTGTTACATTATCTATTCTCAGTGTATTGCCTGCTTTAGATGAACTAATCATCACTTGCCAACCTTATATAAATGAGAATAATCAAGATAAAACCTATTTGCAATGTAAATTATTAGCACAGAAATATCCTCATAAAATTAAACTTTATTATTATTTACCAGAGGTTGTTGCCGTTAATGGTTCGCATATTTCAAACCATACACCTGAGATTCAAAAAATTCTTAAAAAATACAACTTTCAAATTCCGCAAAATTCTATTCACAGCATAGCCCATTACTATAACTATGGTCTTGTCCGCACTAAATATAAGTATTATATCAAGATTGATGCTGATCATTTTTATCTTACTAATAAACTCCTAGAGTTCCGTAAAAACTTATTAGAGATGGATTCTTTATTGGGATCTGATAGAAACTATATAGATAAACTTATAGGAAAAGGTTTTACCAATTTTTATGCTCCGCTTAGCAAAAAATTATCTTTCAAAAATTTTATTTCTTTTTGTTATCTCATCAATAAAAGATGTGCTTTTAGTTTGTCGGGTTTAAATATAGGATCTAAGACCTATCAAGATACTTCATCTATTGAGTTGCAAAGAGAGTTTTATCCTCTTAGGGACTATAAAAATCTCTATATCCCTCTTAATCCCAATATACATTCTTATTTTAGAATCTTTAATGGATCTGATCATATAATCGCTCCTATTACCTCAAAAAATATTTATCACTGTGCTTCAAGTGGTTTTGAATATATGCAAATGACAAATTTAAAGCATATTCTTGTGTTGGGTATTTTCTCGTTTCATTATGGAATGAAAAAAAGAGGAATTACTATTTCAGGGAATGAAAATAAAGACTTTATATCTCTTCAAAATTATATCAACACCCCAACAAGCCTTATTGCTAAAGCGGCTATTTTTTCTGGAAATACTTGTTATGATTTGAGACATCAAAAAGAAAATTTAAAGTATTGGAAAGATAAAGATTCTAGATATATCATAAAGTTTTTTGAAAATTATGTAAGGATTAAAATTTAACTTTAGCTAGGAATTAAAATTAGGAATTTGTTAATGAAAAAAGCCAATCAGTATCAATCCCTTTAGTGGCTTTTTTAGAGAGTTCATCTCGGATAGAAGTAAGAGTGTTGATATCTAAATCTCGTATGATATTTGGATCAAAAGCTGTATCAAATTGTTGTATTTTAATATGATTAATAAGTTCAAGTATTTCATCAACAAGAGCTTCTTTAGTGGTCAGTTCTCCGTGCTGATTAACCTGAAAATTATCCAAGTGATACATTTTTGAGCTCCTTATTGAGAGCTTGCATAAAAATTTCTGTGTATGATTTGTTTTGTGGAATTTTCTCTAAAAATCCCTGTAGAATTCGGTAATAATCTTCAAGGCTTAAATCTCCTTTTAGAAGTTCATATTTGAGATAGACCCAATAAGTATTAAGCACATCACTTTGGCAGTAGGTTTCTATTGTATTCATTTTTTCTGAAATGTCCTTATGAGTGTCAAAATAAATCATATGAACTAAGTCCCCACTCATATCATACTTTCCTGGTATGTCTAGCATATTACAAACCTCATCAAGCTTCAATCCTCTAACACTACCAAAATGTCCTAGGGTATCGAGCAAATCAGTATGGAATCTTTCGCTGTAGCGTTGTCGATAGTTTTCCCATTTGGTCTTATTGAATTTTGGATTATCAGATTCAAAATAGGCTGTGGCTGAGAGATTGTAGCGCATTGCTCGTAGCATAATTGTAGGCAAATCAAAGTTTCTTCCGTTATAGCTCACTAATTTTGGATTTTGCTTATTGAGATAAGAAATAAAATCACTGATTAAAATTTTTTCATAATCAGGGTGATCTGCTTTCTCTTGTTTTCCAAAATTTCCTACCTTAATAAAATGTCCAAATTCATCTGCAATCACACTCGAAATAGCCACAATTTTGTGTTGAGAAATGGGAAGAAATGAAGATCCGGTTTTTTCCTCTTGAATGTGGAAAACTTTTTGACATAAATCTAGATCACTCAGCTCACTAAGATCGGGATAAAGTTTTCTTAATAAAAAAACATCAGGAATAGTTTCGATATCAAAGATACAAATCATTCTTTGATTATATCAAAACTTTGATGTTTTATTTTAAAACAAAATATTGGTTATAAAAAATGAAATATCTAAAAACTATGCTATAGTAATACGATTTTAATTTTAGTATTACTAAAATCAATAAAATCAAATTACTCATTCTGAAGGAAAGTTATGAAAAATCTTTTGAAGTTATCCCTTATCCCCTGTTTTGCATTAAGTTTTGCCCATAGTGCTCAAGAAGAAATGACAAAAATTGAAGACAAGAATCTTGATTCTATTGTTAGCACTTCTACGCGTATTCCAACTTTAATCACAGAAGCACCTGGAAATGTTAGCGTCATAGATTCTCAAAATATTAAAACACAAACCTCCAATCAGATGAGTGATATTCTGAGTAAAATGGCAAGTGTTAGACTTGATAAGGAAACGGGATACAATGGTCGTCCACAGATTTTTGTAAGAGGTATCCCTTATGGAACTCTCATTATGCTAGATGGTGTTATTTTAAATGATCTAGAGGGAGAAATTAGAATTTTGCAATCAATCAACCCTTATGATATTGATCATATTGAAGTAGTGCGTGGTGCTTTCTCAAGTTTATATGGAACAGGTGGTGTTGGTGGAGTTATTAACTTTATTACCAAAATGCCTAAAAAGTTGGAAGGAAGAGCGATCTTAGGCTATGGTAATGAGATGGTGAGAAATGGCGCTGAAAAAAACTTAGTAAGAGGATATGTCAGTTTGGGAGATGTTTTTCTTGATGGAAGATTGAGAATGCGTGTTAGCTATGGATTTAATTCAAGCGATGGAGCATATCGCGTTCCTGCTTTTGCAAAAAACACTTCTGGAGTCAATGGAGTAACTTTTCAAGATGGCACCGCCTTAAGTGATGGGGCTATGGTAGGATGGATTGGTAGGACAGCTTATCTCACTCAAGATGCTAGGGCGAGATTAGAATATGATTGGGATGATAAACAAACCACATCTCTTAATCTAACACTCTCAACAATTTCAGAAAATCAACACGATCCCATTTCTTATATCAAAGATAGCAATGGAACTGTCTATGCGTATGAAAATACTAGCAAGGGAAAGGGATATTATAATCCATTTATTGGAACAGGTTGGGGAGGATTTCGATCAGAATATAATTATGTGATTTCAGCTTCTCATAAATATTATTTCAATGATCAATCTTATTTGCAAGCCACTCTATCAAGCGTTAATTTAGCAAATCGTTGGAATGATGGTTGTACAGGAGCAAACTGCTCTGGTAATGGTAAGGATCCAACAGAAGAAGGTAAAAATTCTTATGTTTTTGGTGGCAGAGGAACAAGTTCGGATAATTATGCTTCTAGCAATTATCTTGATATTATTTATTCTGGACAAATCAACTCAAAACACAATTTGCTTGCGGGAGTTCAGGGTCGATTGATGTTTGCTCGAAATGAAAGGCATTATTCAAGCAATTTTTCAGCAAGTGATTTTTGGAATTACTATGATGGAATTTGGGGAAAAGATACAAGTGCAGCCTATACAATAGCGGGATTTGTTAGTTGGCAGGCAAGATGGTGTGAACATTTTTCAACAAATTTAGGCTTAAGACTTGATTATTGGCAGAATTTTGATATGAGCACTTTTGACTTAACTGCGACTGATTCGAGTTTGCAGACTTTTAAGGGCGCACAAAAGTTTTTCCCATCGCCTAAGTTTGCTATCAATTACAACCCTTGGAAATACACAACGATCAAATCATCAATAGGACTTGCTTTTAGGGCACCTAATACAAGACAGATGTTTGCCCACGCACACGATGGAGATGTTCAGATTTCAAACACACAATTATCTCCAGAATATGGTTTGCAATTTGATATTGGGGTAGAACAGAGAAATCCATACGGCGGGGTGGTAAAAGTTTATTATTTTCAAACAGAAATGTATGATGCTATTTATAAAAGCGGTGGAGGTTCATTTGAAAATCCTTTTGTTTATGAAAATGGTGGTCGCAGTCGCTTTAATGGTATTGAGCTTGAAGTAGAACAAAAAATATATAAAGATTTATCAATTAGTGGTAACTATACCTATACTCGTGCAATTCTATTAAAAGATCCTCAAAATTCTCAATACGATGGCAATCAAATGGCGTCGATTCCTAGACATATGGGTATGCTTGCATTAAATTATGGAGGAACAAAAGGGCTTTATGCAAGCTTGCAGATGCAAGGTAATAGTGGTGCATTTATGAGCATTGAAAATAAACCTATTGTCTTTGGATTTGGAAATGTCACAAAGCGTTTGATTTTTAACTTCAAAATTGGGTATGAGTTTAAGAATCAAACACATCTTTCTGTGAGTTTCCTCAACTTTACTAATACAAAATATTGGGATTATTATCGTGGATCTGGTGCAAGCTTTTTTGTAGAACTTGGAACAAAATTTTTATAAGAGTTGATAATGAAAAATATTTTGTTATTTATAGTGGTTTTAATGGGATTAAATGCAGGAAATATTGAGTATCAAGATTATTTTGGAAAACATTCTTTAAAGCAAACTCCAAAGAGAGTGATCTATCTTAGTACGCATTTAGAAGTTCCTGCAATGCTTGGTATCTGGGATAGAGTTGTGGGGATTTCTGGTTATGGCTTTAAAGATGATGTGATTCAAGCCACTGCTCCATTGAAACAATTAGAAAGGTTCCCAAGTGATCATTATGCTGGGATCAATATAGAGAGATTAAAAAAAATGAATGTTGATTTTGTGGTAACTTATCCTGCCGATTTAAAATCAATCGAGTTTGCCAAAAGATTTGGCATTGATTTTCTTGCTCTTCGTACCCAGAGTATTGATGGATTGCTAAATGATCTTAAAATTCAAGCAGATATCTTTGGGGTTCAAAAGGTTGCTTACCCAAGAATTCAGGCAATACAAAAAGCCCTTGATGAAATACATTCTTATGTTTTAAAATCAAAAAATCGCCCAAAGGTAATGGAGGTTTTTTATAAGCCCAATCAAATCTCTGGCAAAAAAAGTATGGATTCTGATATTTTAAGATTTGCGGGTGTAGAAAATTTAGGTGAGCATTATATCAGTCAAGGAAGATCAGAGGTTAATTTAGAAAATATCATTAAAGAAAATCCTGAAATTATTTTTATTTGGTGGCTTAGCCCTCTTAGTGTAGATGATTTGCTAAAAGATAAACATCTCTCGCTTGTGAATGCGATAAAAAATAAACAAGTTTATAAGCTTCCGCCAATTGATATTGCAAGTCCAAGAACTCCTCTTATCGCACTTTTTATTGCAATGAAAAGTCATCCAGAAGTATTTTCTGATTTTAATCTAAAAGGTTTTTTGACTCAGTATTATCGTGATGTTTTTGGGATTGATCCTATTTTTAGTGGCTTTTTTTAAAGGGATTGGCTTCTTATTCAAAAAAACCTAAAGAATCAAAGTTGCGTAAAATCTCACACGAGGATTGTTTTTTATTTTGACATTCATTTTCAAAATATTGACGAGCAAGGTAAAAGTAGGCCAAAGCAGTTTCGCTATTTTGTTTAACTTTTCCTTCTCCATTCTGATAAAGAATACCCAGATTAAAGCAACCTTCAGGTGATTTAAGCACACACGCTTTTTGATAATAGTTGGTTGCAGAATCAGCATCTTTTTGAATTCCCATTCCTTGATAATAGCGGTTTGCTAGAATCAAGCAAGCTTCTTTATTCTCATCATCACACGCTTTAGAATAATACTCAATCGTATTGGGACCTGATTCTAGCATATGCAAATGAAAGCAACCAAATGTATCGCCATTTTTGCAAGCATACTGATAATATTGTGCGGCTTTAGTAAAGTCTTGTAAAACTCCAAGTCCTCGTTCAAATAGCGTTCCAACACCGCTACATCCGAGCATATCGCCTAATCTACACGCTCGCTCATAATGCTTTTTTGCTGTAAGATAGTTATTTTTAAGATAAGCATCTTTAGCTTCTTTGATCAACTCTCTTGTTTTTGGGGTGCTTTTGAATTCTCTTGCATTAGAGAGGGGAGAGGAGAGGATAAAAACAAAAGTTGCTAGAGAACAAAAAAGTTTAAAGCAAAAATTTTTCACGCTTTTTCCTTAGGATTTAAAAGCATTCTCTAATCTTTTTTCGCGATCGCTTTCTTGCTCCTTGTATAAAAGGGCACAGGCCTTAGAAAGTTCTCTGATTTTAAGAATGAATTCTTGTCTTTGTGAGACAGAGATCGCTTTTCTTGCATCAAGAATATTAAAAAAATGAGAACTCAAAATCGTGAAGTCATAAGCAGGAAGCGGAAGTTTTGCCTCAAGGCAGTTTCTTGCCTCTTGTTGCATTTTTTCAAATAAATCAAAGAGCATTTCTGTGTTTGCAATCTCAAAATGATATTTAGAAAACTCATATTCGCTTTCTAGATGAACATCAGCATATTTTGCAATGTTGCCTTGAGAGTCTTTTCCCCATTTAATTTCAAGAATAGAATTTGTTCCTTGTATATAGGTCGCTAGGCGTTCAATTCCATAAGTGATTTCAATAGCGACAGGATCGCAAGGAATTCCACCTACTTGTTGAAAATAAGTAAATTGTGTGATTTCCATTCCATCAAGCCAAACTTCCCAACCTAAACCCCAAGCCCCAAGAGTTGGTGATTCCCAGTTGTCTTCAACGAATCTGATATCGTGATTTTCTAAGTTAATGCCTAAAAAATCAAGACTCTTAAGATAAAGATCTTGTATATTTTTTGGGCTTGGTTTAATCAAAACTTGAAATTGATAGTAGCTTCCAAGTCGATTAGGATTTTCTCCATATCTTCCATCTGTTGGTCTTCGAGATGGAGCCACATAAGCGACTGACCAAGGTTTGCTATCAAGACTCCTTAATAAAGTGGCAGGGTGGAAAGTTCCTGCACCAGCAGGCAAGTCATAGGGCTGAAGAATGAGGCAACCTTGATTTTTCCAAAACTCTTGAAGCCTTAAAATAATATCAGAAAATGTATTTTGCATAAACTTTGTCCTTTGGATAGAGCCTTATAAAATTCTTAGGATTATACCAAAAAGACTGAAGAGAAAACTAAGAGGTAAGAACCTCTTAGAGAATTTGTCATTTTCCAAGATAAACTTGTCTTGGGCGAGTAATTCTTGCATATGGATTTTTGTTATGCTCTATAAGTTGTGCGCACCAACCTGGCATTCTTCCTATTACAAAAATGGGTGTAAAGAGCTCAGTAGGAATTTTTAGAGCCGAAAGAATGATACCGCTATAAAAATCGACATTTGGATAAAGCCCTCTTTCAATGAAATAGGGGTCATTAAGAGCAATTTCTTCTACTTTTTCTGCAATATCACTCAAGCGTGTATCCATTCTAATGCCCTTTTTATTGAGATCGTCTTTAAGTTTTTTTAGAGTTTTTGCTCTAGGGTCGTAATTTTTATAGACACGATGTCCAAAGCCCATCAGACGAAAAGGATCGTTTTTGTCCTTTGCTCTTTCAATGAATGTATTGACATTTTTAATGTCGTGAATTTCTCGCAATTGACTCAAAACTTTTTCATTTGCACCTCCGTGAGATGGACCCCATAGCGCATTGATTCCAGATGAAATTGCTGCATAAGGATGCACTCCAGTTGAAGCGACATTCCTTACTGTTGTTGTGGAAGCATTTTGTCCGTGATCGGCATGAAGGGTAAAAATTTTATCCAAAGCTTCAACTTCGACTTTGCTAATTTCTTCTTGACCTTTAATGCCAAATTTTAGTTTTCCGTGGGGGTAACTTCTTAGCATATAAAGAAAATTTTCAATATAGTTTTTGCTTACATCAGGTTCAATAAAACTAGCACCAACAGAATTGCGATAGCAGTAGGCCACCATTGTTGGAGTTTTGGCAATAATTCTACGAGCCATTGTCTGATAGTCATCATCATCATCCATATCTTTATGATCAGCATAGAGCGTAGCAAGAACGGAAACAAGAGCAGAAAGTGTTGCCATCGGGTGAGCATTGTCTGGAAAAACATCAAATACTCTTGTAAGCTTTTCGTGCAAAAAACTTCGGTGGCGTAGTTCAAGGTCAAACTCGAGTGATTCAATTGAATTTTGAGGTAGTTTATCGTTAATGAGGAGTTGGCACACATCAGTAAAACAATATTTATCTACAAGATTTTCAATCGGTATGCCTTTGTAGAGTAATTCTCCTTTTTTGCCATCAATATAGCTTATTGTAGATTCGCAACCTGCTGTTGAGCCATATCCAGGGTCGTAGGAAAAAATGCCTGTAGTTTCAAAGAGTTTTGAAAAATTAATCGCCTTAGATCCGCGTGTGCAATCAATGAGATCAAAATCAAATTTTTGCCCAGTTTCATTATTTATCAGTGTAATTGTTCCCATATTTTCTCCTTATAAATGATTGATAGATTGCCCTAAAAATCGATTGATCTTAAGGTATAACAATTGTATATAAAAAACACGATAATAAGTAAATCATTTTTTTATTTTTTAATCTGTTTTTCTAAAATGCTATCACTTTGAGTATATCTGTAATGATTAAAAATTGTCTTGATAAAGTATGATAGAATTCCAGTTTATTTTTTAAGACAAGGAAAATTATGAAAAAAGCTTTTGAAAGTATTTTGCTAAATTCACGATATATTGTTATTTTGGCGGTGATTCTTTCTTTGATTGGTTCCATATTATTGTTTGTGGTAGCAAGTTGGGATATTGTTGATGCAGGTTTTAAAACAATAGCCTATTATATGGGTTCAAGTCATAATGTCGATATTCATAATATTTTATTAAATGCAATTATCTCTTCAATTGACTTATACCTCATTGCTGTGGTTTTGTTGATTTTTAGTTTCGGATTGTATGAGCTTTTTATTGATAAAATTTCTATTAATAGTAATTATAAGGTTTTGGAAATACATACACTTGATCAGTTAAAAGATAAGCTTGCAAAAGTGATTGTGATGGCTCTAATCGTGGCATTTTTTTCTAAAGTTTCAAATATGATGGTTAATAATGCATTGGAAATGATTTATTTTGCTTTATCAATTCTTGCGATTTGTGTTGGGCTATATTTTCTTCATAAAGACTCAAAGCCACACTAATTTTTTTTAATCCTAAAGCTGTTTGCAATGACAAGAAGAGAGCTTAAGCTCATGCTAATGGCTGCAAATAATGGGATCACTAATCCACAAAGTGCTATGGGAATCATAAAAAGGTTATAGATAAGGCTGAGCGCAATATTTTGCTTAATGATACGATAGGTTCTTTTAGCGATTTTAAAACTCAGTTCTAGTGTTTGAATTTTTGAATTAAGTAAAATCACATCAGATGCAAAAGAGGATACTTGAGAATTTTTGTCAATAAAGTTAATTCCTATGCTACTTTGACTTAGAGCTAAACTATCATTGATGCCATCACCAACCATAATGAGGCTTTGATGAGGTTTGAGATATTGATTTTGATTTTTGATAAATTTTGCTTTATCTTGCGGTAGTTGATTTGAATGGTATTCTGTAATATGAAGTTTTTGTGCAGTTGTTGCAACACTTTTTTTATGATCCCCACTGAGCAAAATGGTCTTTATGCCTTCTTTTTGAAGAGAAGTGATAAATTCGGGTGCATTTTGCTTGAGTTGATCTTCAAGCAAATAGATAGCAAGAAGCTTAGAATCTTTTGCAAATCCAAAAACAATGAAATCTTGAGGATCAAAATCAACTTTAACTCCATTTTCTCTTAAAAACTCCAAACTGCCTCCCAAGATTGTTTGGTTTTTGTTAATGGCACTGATGCCTTTTCCCAGAAATTCTTGAATGTGGCTCAATGGATGTGGTTTAAATTTTTTTAGATCAAGAAATGTCAAAATGGTTTTTGCAATGGGGTGAGAACTTTTAGAGAGAAGTGAGGCTAATAATAGGGGGTCAAAATTTTCAAATAAGTGGGTTTTAACTACTTTGGGCGATCCTTCTGTGAGCGTTCCTGTTTTGTCAAAAATCACTAATTTAGCCTTAGCAATACTCTCTAAAAAGCGAGATTCTTTAAAAATAATTTGATTTTTTGAGGCTTCGGAGATACCTATAATTGATGCAATCGGTGTGGCAAGAGCGAGTGCACAGGGGCAAGAAATAACAATGACAGAAATACCAATCATTAATGATTTTTCAAATCCTGCATGAAATACAAAATACCAAAATAAAAATCCAAATAGCGCGATCAATAAGACGGATTTTGAAAAGATTCTAGAGAGTTTTGTTGCGAGATTTTGAATGCGTGGTTTTTTGCTAAGGGAGTTTTCTAGTGTATCAACAAGGCAGAAGAGTAAAGAGTTACTGAAAAGACTTTCTGTTTGATAATAGAATGTTTTTTGAGTATTAATAGATCCTGAAAGAATCTTAGCACCCTGTTTTTCAAGTCGAGGAAATGCTTCTCCGCTAATAGTTTTAGTATCTAGTAGTGCCTCAGAAGAAATTAATTTTCCATCGATTGCAATGATTTCGTGAGGTGCCACTTCAATAATGCTACCAATCTTGACATCTTCTGGATGTTGAGGAGTTGGAACCCCATCTATTATGCAGGTAACTTGATTTGGTAGCATAAAACCTAATTTGTCAAAAAAATCCCCTGCTTGTCTCTTTGCACGCATTTCAAGAAATTTTCCAATGAATACAAAGGTTAAAATCATAGCCACTGCTTCAAAATAGGTTTCACCACTCCTTGTTATCGCAGCAAACAAAGAGTATAAATAAGTGAGGGAGGCTCCTGTGATTACAAGCGTATCCATTCCAATATTATGGTTTTTGATCTGATGATACGCATTGATATAAAAAAATCTTCCGCTGTAAAATAAAACGGGGGTAGAAAGTAGGAATGAAGCTAAATTAAGAGCATCTTTCATTTCTTGACTTGAACCAAAAAAATAACCTGTATATTGTCCTACTGCTACCCACATCACATTCATTGTGCAAAAAATGGCAATAACAAGAGAAAAAAAATAACTTTTTGATAATTTTTTATTGTGATTTTCTGATATTTTGGGATCATAGACATTGATTTCATAGCCAAGTTTTCGGACAAGCAAGACTATTTGACTTAGAGGAGTGATTGTTTTATCAAATACGATTTTGATTTTATTGTTGGTGTGATTGATATTTGCTTCATAAACACCATCTAGGCGATTAATAGCTCGATCAAGCAAATCAATGCAAGCCGAACAAAAAATTCCATCAATAATAAAATATCCTTGAGAAAAGCCATCTTGATTTTGTTTGATAAACTTATCTTCAAAACTTTGAGAATCAAACACATTAAGATCTTTATCAGAAAATTCTTTTGGTGGTTTGATCGCTTGATCTTTTAGTTGATCATAAAAACTCTCGAGATTTTGATGATGTAAAAATAAATAAACCCCTTGACAACCTTTGCAACAAAATTTAAGTTTTTTGCCATTAAAGTTGGCTTCAATGAGAGAATTTTTGGGATAAGAAAGATGGCAGTGGTCGCAAATATCTTGTGTTTCTGATGAGTTCATATTTTTCCTTAGTCTAAGAGAATATCTTTGCTTTCTATTTTAATACTATAAGTTTGGCAAAAATCATAAATTTTTTGTGCTTCTTGACTGTGATCTTTTTGATTTGATCCTGTATGAGTAAAAAGCGGTGGAAGAATTTTTAAACTTCCTTTAGCATTGATTTTGGTTTGGACAAGTATAAGAGTTGGACCAAGATTGATGCGAGGATAAACAAGACGGAGGGTTTGAGGAATGAGATTTTGATTTAATAGAGAAGAAAAAACGCGGTGCATTTCTTTGGCATCATAGCAGAAAATAAAACTTCCTTTTGGAGAGAGAAGCTTTTTGATATGATTACAGAGCTTTTCAAAAGGCATAAAAATCTCATTACGCGCCATACTGATTTTAGGATTTTTGGAATTTAGGATTTCTGATCTATAAAATGGTGGATTGGAAAGAATAAAATCAAAACGATAGGTAGGATTTTGCGGTAAAAAATTGAAGATGTCTTGATGGTAGATTTGTGCAGAAATTCCATTAGTTTTGGCATTTTTTCTAGCTAAAAAAGAGGCGTGCAAGTCTTTTTCTACAAGACTAAGATCAATTTGAAAAAATCTTGCACACAATAAACCTAAGATTCCGCTCCCAGATCCAATATCAAGCAATTTGATGTGGTTTCTCAGAAAATTTTTTGCAAAATCAAACAAAAAAAGAGTATCGCTGTTATAGCAATAACCATCTTGTAATTGATAAATTCTTAGGAGTTTTTTATCCATAAAAGCACATCCTCTCCAATTTTTTGAGTGTGTAAAATTTCCCCTTTAAAATCTTGAAGTTGTTTTTGCGGGTTTGAGTGAGAATTTAGTGATGGACTTATGTGGATTAATAACAGATCAATTTGCGTTTTTAAAGCCCAAAAAAGATCCCAACCACCTTCAATAATATTAAAGCCACTTTCAATTGCATTTGAAGCATCACAGAGTTTAGAGTTTTGATAACAAGAAAGATCCAAAGGAGTTTTATCTCTAGAAAGAATGCACACCTTTGGATGGTATGATGCGTTGTATGGATAGGTTGCAAGTCTTGCATTGAGTTTAGGCTTATCGTGAAGAAAAGTTTTTTTACTGATGAGGATTTGTTGTGAAATGCTACGCTGATTGTGAGAAAAAATTCTTGCTTGATGAGAAGAAATCAAACCACTTTGATAATCTCCATCAAGCCTTTGGACTAATTTAAAAAGCACAAATTGATTTTTTTGTTCCCACATATAAAAAGGAAATAACAAATCTTGACATTCTTTCAGAAGAATTCCTGAAATCACATCAACCCCTGCAGATTTTAATATCTCGATACCACCTTGATTATAGGTTTCGCGTGCGCCAATCAGCACCATTTTTGGCTTGAGGTGAGCTAAAAGTTCTGCACAAGGTGGTGTTTTTCCATAAGTGGCACAGGGTTCTAGAGTGATAAAAATTTTGCAATCACAAAAGAGGTTGCGATGGTTTTTAATGAGATAGGAATGAATTTCTGTAGAATCTGTGAGTGAAAGGATTGTATGATCTTGACTTAATTTAGCATAAGCGTTTTGAAGTGCGAAAACTTCTGCGTGGGGACCTCCAGACTTTTGGTGAGCACAAAGTGAGAGAATTTTTCCATAAGAATCGATAACAAGAGCGCCTACTGCGGGATTTGGAAGGGTGAGAGTTTGAAATTCCCAAGCCTTATTGATAGCAAGTTGCATCATTACTTTTTCTTGCACTTTTATAAATCCTTTTTATTGTTTTAAGCCATTGATTTATATTTAAATCTTTAGCGTTTCTAATATCATAAAAACTTGCCTTCATTTACGAAGATAAAGGCGAAATATTAATGCTTTGTATAATTATATTATTTTATTATCAGCAATATCTATAACCATTATTTTTTTATTTTGCTCAAAGAATCCATTGCTTGTGATTGCATTAGCGCGTATTGATTGAGGTCAAATATACGCAGATTGCATTGTAAAATTACTGATTTTGGCGAGGTTAGCTGATTATTTTTGGTAGAATTACAAACCTTGTAAATATTATGAATAATGGAATTTTGATAAATGAAAAAATATTTTTTGTTTCTATCGGTTATTTTTGTTTTTTGCTTACAAGCTAAGGAAGACTTAGAAAGTGTTAATCAGACCTCTCAAACAGAAAATTCTAGTGTGGATTCTCAAGTTAAGCAAGACAAGGTTAAGCAGGATAATAAAGAAAATAAAAGATTTGTCCCACCCCTTGTTTTAACTCATTCTTATGGCGTTTTTAAAGTGGGGTATGCATATCAGTATCAGAATGCAGGAACAATTAGTAAAAATGGAGGCACTCCATTTGAGCTAAACCAAAGTGGAAATGCAATTTATTTTGGAATCGAAAGAGGCTGGATTGGCGGATGGAAAAAGTCCATTATGTTAGGGGGATATTTTGATGGCGCGTTAGGTCAAGTGTATTTTCTCTCACTCGGTTTTAAGGCATCAATGTTTTTACTTAATGGGTGGCTTGTTCCATATATAGGCGTTGGATATCAGTTTGAGCATTTAGGTTTTTCTCAAGACACCACGCAGTATAATATGCATACAGCAGTTTTTTCTATAGGAACGCATGTTAATATTGCAAAAGGTTTTGGAATTGATTTGCAATTAAGAAGTGGGTTGCCTTTTTATATGGTAAGTCGCTCTGATGCAAACGCTTATGGAAATCCTCATATTAATCATGTTGGATTTATGATAAGTTTTTCTTTTTATGACTTTAGTATTTAGGATTTAGTGGCGGGGGTAAAGTTTGTCATCAAAGATAAGAGGATTAGGCTTTATTTTTCTTATTGTTTTAATGATTCAAAGGGTTTTTGCTTGCACTGGAGATTGTGCATCTTGTCATCAGAATTTAGATTACCAAAAAGATAAGCGTCATTCAGCAATGCTAGAATGCAAAGCTTGTCATACTCAAGAAAAAATGAAAGATATCAAGATGGGCAATACTTGTGGTTCTGATTGCTTTGAATGTCATGATGTCAAAAGGTTGCAAAAGGGAGCATTAAAATCAAGTCACGCTGTTATTGCAGATTGCATATCTTGTCATAAAGATCTCTCAAAGCAAGTTTTAAATAAAAGTCCTTTGATTCGTTCTTATGTCAAAGATTTTTTTATGCAGGAAAAGCTAGAATCTAAAAATAGTTTAAAATAATTAGATTTTTTGTATCAAGTGCCAAGCTGTCAATGAAATTGACACGATATAGACAATTCCAAGTAGTCTTCTGTGCCAAATTGTTGGAATTTTTTGGATACACCAAATTCCTATACCAACACCTATCATTGAAGCCACACCGATGATTAATCCAATATGGATTACTTCAGAATCAATGACTCCGTGAGTGAAGAGTGAATAGCTTCCAGAAATAGAGGACCAAATGATAAAGAATAGAGATAAAACGCTGATTTGCTTTGTGTCATATCCCAAATATCTTATGAGAATAGGCACCATTAAAAGACCACCTCCAACGCCTAAAGAAACAGCAAAAACCCCGACAACAATCCCTGTAATCACCAAGATAAATCTTTCTTTCTTTGGACTTACTGAAATGGTTTGATCAATTTGTGGTTTTTTCTTAAAGATAAATTGGTAGAAAGAAAAAAGCATCAAGGCTAAGAAGACAGAAGATAGAGTAATTTCGCTAAGCACTCTGAGGATAAGCCCACTAAAACTAGCACCGATAAGCCCACCTATACCTAAAAAAACTCCCTGATGAAGTCTCAGTAGTTTTTTTCTATAATTAAGAATTGATCCAAAAATTGAAGCAAAAATCATTTGTATGACAGAAATGCCAATAGCGTGATGCACATTGATATGAAGGCTCATCATTGAGGGAACAATTGTTGTTCCTCCACCCAACCCAAAGAGTCCAGAGGTTATCCCTGCAAACATTCCAACTAAAGCATAAATTAAGCCAGAAATGAAATCCATTATTTTTCCCTTGCTTATTTTTGGTGAAGATATTGCTCTATTTTATTTGGTTTTATGTAACAGAATGTTAATTTTATTTTGGGCGAGATTGTATTTTGAGATTTATTTGCTCCTTGAGTTTGTATGATACAATTTTGATAAAAATAATCAGAGTGGTTTTATAAAAATGAAAATAAGAAAAGTTGGAGTTGTTCTGCGCCCTAAGACAGAAGGGATTGATAAAACTTTTCAAGAAATCAAAAAGATCTTCGAAGATTTTGATATTGAGGTATTGCTTGAAAAAAAGAGTGCAAGCGAGGTTAAAGAAACGCAATCCCTAGAGTTAAAAGAATTGATTTGTAGGGTTGATGCGATGGTCTCTATTGGAGGGGATGGGACTTTGTTGTCTTTGATTCGCAATCTTTATGGGTCAATGATTCCAGTTTTTGGCATTAATATTGGTAATCTTGGATTTTTAACTTCTACAAATCCACAAGAAATTCACTCTTTTATTTCTAGGCTTCGTAGTGGAGAATATGTTTTAGAATCGCATATGATTTTAGAAGCAAATCTTCAATCAAGGCGATTTTTTGCAATTAATGAGTTTTTAATTGCTCAGAGTGGATCGCATAGTGGAATTTTAGAAATACAAGCCTTAATTAAAGGAAAAACTTTTAACACTTATCGTTCAGATGCTTTGATCATTGCCACTCCTACTGGATCAACTGCCTATAATATCAGTGCTGGAGGATCAATTGTTTATCCTCTTTGTCGCAATATTCTTTTAACTCCTGTCGCAGCTCACACGCTTACTCAGCGTCCAATGGTTTTAAATGATTCTTTTGTATTAGAATTTAGGATAAAAAAATCAGCAGTTTTGGTAATTGATGGGCAAGATAAGGTGCCATTTGAGCCAAGAGATACTTTGATGATCAAAGTGGCCAAGGAATCTGCAATTTTAATTCAAGATAAAAATCGAGATTATTTTCAAGTATTGAGAGAAAAATTCCAATGGGGACAAAAATGAAACTTGTTCCAAAATTAATGCAATGAGGAGTTTTGATGCCTTCTTATCCCATTATTGAAAATATTCACATTAAAGATGCTGTTGTCTTTTCTGAAGTAAATCTTGAATTAAAACAAGGATTAAATGTGTTTTCTGGGGCAAGTGGCAGTGGAAAATCTGTTTTTATGCAAGCACTCCTTGCGCTTTTTGGAATTAAAGAGAGCAATGCAGCAAGTATTCAATCAAGTATAAATTTTTCTCAAATTCCTTTTGAAGATTATGGCTTAGAGCCACAAGAAGAATGGATTATCCGTGTCGTAAAAAAGGATAAGATGCGCTTTTTTTCTAATGGAGATCTCATAGCCAAGAAGACACTCACTGCTTTGCTTTCTCCCATTGTGAAGTACATTTCGCTAAAGAATGCAGTAGAACTCTTGGATGAAAATGTCTTAAGGGTTTTTGATTTATTTATTTCTTCAAAAGATCCGCAACACCAAGAAGTTCTCTTAGAGATGAATGATAATTTTCAGGCATTCTCTCGTATTCAAAAAGCCTATGAAAAGCTTCTTCAAGATAAAGAAAGACTTAATGATTTAAGAGAGATGGCAGAGTTTGAAATTCATAAAATCAATCAAATTCAGCCAAAGATAGGAGAATATGAAGAGTTACTTTTGTTGAAAAAGAATCTCTCAAAAAAAGAAAAAAATAAAGAGATTTTAGAAAAAGCATTGCAGGCATTTGAAAACCTTCAGCCAATCCATCAAGCAATACGGCAGTTAGAGATTATGTGTCCTCAATTTGATGAGGCAATTTATGAAATACAAAATAAACTTGAAGAAGAGGAGCAAAAGCTTCAAGAACTTGATTGTGTCCAACCAGAAACCCTCCTGCAAAGAATTTCTCAACTCTCAGATTTAAATCATCGTTATGGAAGCATTGAAAATGCGATAGCACATTTAGAGAAACAACAGGCTAAATTGAAAGAATATGAGAATTTTGATATTCAGGAAACAGAGCTTCAAAAAGAAAAAATACGATTAAAGTCTTGCTGTGTAAAATTATCAGAAAAGCTTCAGCAAAATAGAGAAAAATATATGAAAGACTTTCTAAAAGAAATTCAGAGTTTTTGCAATCTTCTTAGGCTTCGTGATCCAAAAGCAGAGTTGATTTCAATTCCTCTTTGTGCAACAGGAAATAAAAAATTGGTTTTAACGCTTAAAGATACAGCTATTGATTCTCTTAGTACGGGAGAATATAATCGTTTGCGTCTTATTATGATGTGTATTGAAGCAAAAGTCTCAGAGAAATCAGGCATTCTTGTTTTAGATGAGATTGATGCAAATTTAAGTGGCGAGGAGAGTGAAGGGGTGGCTAAAATTTTACATCTCCTATCAAAAACTTATCAAATTTTTGCGATTTCTCATCAGCCTCATATTCCAGCTCTTGCGGACACTCACTATTTGGTTTATCAGGTTGATGGTAAAAGCGAGATTAAAGAGCTTGATCAAGAAGGAAAAATTTATGAGATTGCGCGTATGATTAGTGGGTCTGAAATCACTCAAGAAGCTTTAGATTTTGCTAAAAAGCGTTTAGAGGATGCGCGTTGTGAAACTTGATTTTTTGTATCACCTTGCTTTATTTTTTGAGAAACATTCTATGGTTCGATCCTTTAGGCGTATTGAGGATAATATTTTTAAAATTCAGCTTGATGATATGACTTGTTACTTGGATTTTCAGAAAAGTAGAAGCAGTGTTTTTATGTCTTCTGAGGAGATTCAAGGAAAAAGCTATCAGGCACCATTTGATTTAATGCTTTTAAAGTGTGTGACACACTCAAAGATTATTTCTTGTAAGCTTGATGGAAATAATCGAATTCTTATCTTTCATCTCTTGCAGCAAATGAGTTATAAAAAACTTGAGTTTTATTTGCATTTAGAATTTACAGGAAAACATACAAATGTTATTTTGGTTGATCATAATGGTTGTGTGATTGAGGCATTGCGTCATTTGAATGCAACAAGGAGTTCTCGAGTGGTAAAAACTGGAGTAATTCTTACCCCATTAGCTCAGAGAGAAATAGCTTTTAATCCACCACCTTATGATCAGGAGGCTTTGATAAAAAATCTCTATCAAAACTATGAGGTAATTTTAAAAAATCAGTTTAGAGAAAAAAAGTTTTCTTTGCTAGCAACTTTTAATCGTCGTCTTGATAGATTGCGAGAAGCTCTTGCTTTGCTTAAAAGTCCAGAAAAACTTCAAGAAGAGGCTTTGAGGCTTTCTTATCACGCTACTCTTTTGCTTACACATTTGCACGAAATTAAGCCATATGCAAAAAAAGTTAGCTTGATGGATTTTGAAAATCATCTTGTTGTTATTAAAATGCCAGATGGATGTCGCAATCCTCAAGAAGCTATTAATAAAATGTTTTCTCAAAGCAAAAAATTATCTCAAAAAGCAAAAGGCATTCATAGAGAAAGGCAAAATCTAGAAGATAAAATTAATTTTCTTGAAAGAGAAATTAATTTTATTTTAGAGACTCAAAAATTTGATCATCTTTTGATGCTAAAAACCGAAAAAAACAAAAAAGAATCTTCTAAAGTGTGTGAAGTTTTTTATATTCAGGGATATAAAATTTCTATTGGACGAAATCAGAATGAAAATCAAATGCTTTTAGAAAATGCAAAAGCAAATGATATTTGGATGCATATTTGCAATCTTCCTTCCTCTCACCTTATAATTCATTGTGGGAAAAACTACCCGCCTTTTGATGTGATCAATAGAGCAGGGGAAATTCTTGTGGGGATTTGTAGCAAAACAAGAAATGGTGGAAGCTTTAGGGTTGATTATACATTAAGAAAGTTTGTTAGAATAAAAGAGAAGTCTTTTGTGAATTATGCAAAATATCAAACTTTGAATTATAGAGTTTAAGGAATTTTAATGGCAATTTCACCGCTCGGAAATATAACTTATATCAATCAAAATACACAAGCTAATGTTCAGGCAAATGCTGTAAGATCAGATGCAACATTATTAAATATAGAAACTCATAAAGATAAATTAAAAGAAATAGAAGAAGTCAGGACGCCAGAAGGAACTGAAGAGATCAATAAAGATGCGCAGAATCACCAAAATGCATATGCTAAAAAACAAAAAAAAGAAGAGGATTCAGATCAGAAAGATGAGCATCAAGAAGAGGCTAAAGAGCAAAAAACTCATCAGCATTTACTCGATGTAATGGCCTAAGTGCTACAAATATTTTGCTAAGAAAGCCCAGAAACAAAAAATATTTAGAATTCTTAGTGTTAATGATAGATTTGTAATCAGTTATTGCTTTTTTACCATTTATCCCGAATGATAGAAATTAAATGATGCTTTATTGCTTAAAAAGAGATAGGTAAGTCACCTGTTTTAAAATTTTGAAGATAGGATATAAATCATTGTTTTTTGGTATTTTTTATCTGCATATTTGGCAAAAACTTTCAAAATTTGTTTATTATCTTTATTAATCGAGGCAAAAATATATAGTTGAGTATGCAACTATTAATAAAAAATAGGTAAAATGTTCCCCTAAAATTCAATTTAGGAGCTTAATTGATAATGTCAATGATGTCACTAAAACGATATATACTTGGAGTGTTATTGTTTTTTACTCCTCTGTTGTCTTTAGAGAAAGAAACCGATTTGAGTATTCTTGCAGATATCGCAACTCTGCAAAAAAATGCAGTGAATAAATATAATCTTTCAGAATTAATAAAAGCATCAGATTATAATTATTCTTTACAGGCAAAGGCACTAAGTGCTTTACAAGCAAAGAAAAATTTAACCATTCAAAAATGGACTTTTTTACCCCAATTGAATGTGGATTATTCTTTTCAGAGTTATGCTAGAGATACGCCACAGAATAGTCACTATAACACTCAAGTAGCGGATGCAAAATTTATGTGGAATTTATTTAATGGTTTTGCAACCATTAATGGAATCAAAGAAAAGCGAGCTACATATCTTGCAAGTCTTTCAGATGAGGAATACACTCGTCAAAGCATTTATTTACAGGTAGTGCAAGAGTATTATGGTTATTTTGATAATGTTTCTAAACTCATATCTTTACAGAAAAAGTTAGATCAGATTAAATCAGATATTGCTCGTGTTCAGAAGCTTTATAATCAAGGGTTAAGCACAATTGATGATTTAGAGTCACTTAAAGCGCAGTCTGCACAGAGTGAGTATCAAATTGAAGATGCAAAGCTTGCTGTTGAACAAAATCGTTTAATGTTGGAATATTTAACGAATTTAAGAGTTGATGGGTTGAGATATCAAAGGGTTAGTCCGCCGGAGTTCGCACTCATTGATAATGAGAGCATTAACGCCGCACAGTATCAGATTGATGCTCAGATTTATCAGAATAAACAATTGCATTATTATCCAACCATTGATCTGAGCAATACTTTTACTTACAATATTCAAAAACCGGCATTTGCTATGGGTGCTTTGGGAAATATTTATCCAAGTATGCAAAATACTATAGGCATTACAGTAACTTGGAAACTTTTAGATAATGTTGGAATTGCGTTGCAAAAACAATCCTATAAAGTTGCACAACTTGCAAGCGAAAAAAATCTTTACTATAAAAAGATGGAACAAAAAAAAGATGAAGAGCTTTATCGCAAAACTCTTGAAATTGCAAAAAGAAAAATTGAGTCTGCTAAAGCTTCGTTGAGATCTGCCAATATTGCTTATGCAAATATTAAAAAGAAATATGATGCAAAAATCGTCAATTTTACAGATTATCTTCAAGCATTAAGCACGAAGTTTGATGCAGAATCTACCCTTAATCAGAGTTTAGATAACTATGAATTACAAAAAGCAAACTACATATTCTATAGTGGTCAAAAAATTAAAGATTATCTTAAGGAGTCAAAATGAAAAAAGTGATACTGGCCCTAGTGGCAAGCATTAGTTTTGGTTTTTCTATGGATGTTTATGCACTTTTTAATATTGATGCGGTGCAAGATTCTAATTTAAATTTAGATAGTTCAGGAGTTGTTTCTGTTATTAAAGTAGATGTGGGAAGTGAAGTAAAAAAAGGGGATATTTTGTTAAAGCTAAGTAATCAAGATAAAGCAGCTCAAGCTCTTTCTGTTAGACAGCAATATATTTTTGCTAAAAATCAATATCTTCGATATAGCAAGACAGGTGGTGCTGTTGATAAAAATACACTTGAGAACTATTATTCTAACTTTAAAAAATTAGAAGCAGATTATAAATATTATCGTGCATTGTTAAGCAAGACAATTTTGGTTGCTCCATTTGATGGTGTGATTGCCGAGAAATCTGTGGAAGTTGGCGATGGAGTGGCACAAAATAATACAAAGCTATTTCGCCTTGTGAGTTATGATAAAAAATTTGTAATTCAGTTTGATTCTAAATATATGGATAATGTTAAAGTAGGAGATACATTTTATTATTCTATTGATGGTGGCGCAAGAAAAGAAAGTGTTGTTATCACTAAAATTTATCCAACTATTGATCAAGATACTAGGAAGATGACTGCAGAGGCAGCCGCACCAGCTGATATGGTTCCAGGTACTTTTGGCGATGGAATCATCAAGACAAAATAATTAAGTAGCAAGAAAGGAAAAGGAATAATAAATGTATAAGATAGCCATACAGCGTCCGATTACAACGCTAATGTTTGCTTTAGCGATTATGTTTTTTGGAATCCTAGGTTTTAAGAAACTTCCAGTTGCACTTTTTCCTAATGTAGATTTTCCTATCATCATTATTTCTACATCTTATCCAGGAGCAAGTCCTGAGATTATTGAGAGTAAGGTAACCGATAAAGTAGAAGAAGCAGTAATGGGGATTGATGGGATCGATCAGGTTACTTCAAATAGTGCTAGAAATATCTCTTTAGTTATTGTGAAATTTAAGCTAGAAAAACCGATTCAAGAAGCAATGACAGATATCATCGGAAAAGTTAATTCAATCTCTTTTGATGATTCTAATATACAACAACCATCTATTCTTAAATTTGACACAAGTGGTCAAGCGGTTATTTCTTTATTTATGAGCAGTAAAACTAAGAGTATGCCAGAAATTATGAAGCACGCAGACTTGGTGGTTAAGCCTCTATTGCAGAAAATTTCAGGAGTTGGAGGAGTTCAGCTCAATGGTTATCGCGAAAGACAAATTCGTGTTTATCCAGATTCAACTTTGATGAATAAATATAATATTTCTTATAGCTCTTTATTTTCAATACTAGGGTCAAGCAACTTAGAGGTAGATGGAGGGAAAATACAAAGTAGCACAAAAGATTTTTCTGTTATTGTGGATGCAAATGGTTATACGACTGAAGAAGTTGCTAATATTCGCGTGGGCAATAATATAAAATTAGGAGATATTGCTGTTATTGAAGATGGGTTAGAGGAAGAAAATACTTATGCAACTTATAAAAATGAACCAGGAGTTATTTTTGAAGTTCAGAAAATCTCTGGTGCAAATGAAATTTCAATTGCAGATGGGGTGTATCAAGCTATTTCTGAAATTAGGGCGGTGAGTCCAGGTTATGAAATTCGCACTTTTATGGATACCACTGATTATATTCGTCACTCAATTAAGGATGTTGAATTTGACTTAATTTTAGGTGGGGTTCTTGCTGTATTTATCGTATTTTTCTTTTTGCGTAGCTTTAGTATTACAATTGTTGCGGCAATTTCTTTGCCCGTTTCAGTATTAGGGACTTTTGCTCTCATTAATATGATGGGTTATACCCTCAATATGATGACAATGATGGCTCTTACTCTTGCAATCGGGATTATCATTGATGATGCGATTGTTGTGATTGAGAATATTCATAAAAAGCTTGAAATGGGAATGGGGAAAAAGGAAGCTGCTTATGAGGGTGTAAAAGAAATCTCATTTGCTATTATTGCGATTTCTGCGATGCTTTTATCTGTTTTTATTCCTATCGGAACAATGACTGGAATTATCGGTAGATTTTTCTCAAGTTTTGGAATTACTATTGCACTTGCGGTTTTGATTTCATATGTTGTTGTTATTACTGTGATACCAATGGTGAGTTCGATTATTATTAAGCCTGGAGAATCTAAGTTTTATCATTTAACAGAGCCATTTTTTGACAAAATGCAGAAAGCTTACAATAAGACAGTGAGTTTTGTTTTAAATCAAAAGATTGTATTTATTGTTTTAATAATAGTGATTTTTGGCTTTTCTCTGCATTTAGCTTCAAAGCTCGGTGGAGAATTTATGTTATCAGAGGATAAGTCACAATTTAATGTGTTTGTTGAAGCAAAACCTGGAATCAGCATTACAGAAATGAAAAAGCGAACAGAATTAATCCGAGAAGAAATTGCAAAGCGTAGTGATGTTGATTTAACTACGATGCAAGTAGGATATGGAAAAATTCAAAGCGTTTTTAAATCAAAAATTTATGTTGGCCTTAAGCCGATCAAGGAAAGAAAACAAACGCAGTTTGAAATCATGCGTGAAGTGCAAAGTCATCTCAACCAATTGCCAATTGCGCAAGGTTTAAGCATTTATAGCTCCGAGATTTCAGATCTTGGTGGTGGGGATAATACTGCTTATCAAATGGCAATTTATGGAATCAGCCAAAGTATGGTAGATAAATCAGTTGCTAAACTTAAGCATTTTATGGAAACTGATCCGAGATTAAAAGGAAAGATTACAAATTATCACACATCTGTATCCGATATACAGCCAGAGTATCGCATTAGAATTTTAAGACAGAATGCAGAAAAATACGGGGTAACAGCTCAGGCTATTGGATCAGCGATCACAGCAGCCTTTTCTGGATCAAATCAAGCAGCTTATTTTAAAGAAAATGGTAAAGAATATAAAATCACTATGCGTGTTCCAGATGGAAGCAGAATCAGTAAGGAGGATATTGAAAAAATACAAGTTCAAAATTCTCAAGGAAAAATGATGTTTATTAGTGGTTTGGTTGAGATTAAAGAATCAAGTAGTCCTTCGCTCATCAATCGTTTTTCTAGACAAAGAAGCGTTACTGTTTATGCGGCTCCTGCTCTTAATTCTGGAATTACGCTCACTGATATGATGAATATCACAACTTCTCCAGAAGCATTAGAAGTTTGGTTGGAGCCAGGTGTTGGTTTTTCTCCTCAAGGACAAGCACAAAATATGGCCGAATCTATCGCATCTTTTTCAGTGGCTGTTGTCACAGCTTTTGTGTTGATTTATATGATTTTAGCTGCACTCTATGAAAGTGTCTTAGAGCCATTGATTATCATGGTAACAATGCCTTTGAGCTTTTCTGGAGCGTTCTTTGCGATGTCTTTGGCAGGCCAACCTTTCAGTATCTTTGCCTTTATGGGATTGATTTTATTGATAGGAATGGTGGGTAAGAATGCTACCTTAATGATTGATGTTGCAAATGAACATCGAAAGGAAACAGGTTGTGATGTTTATGAAGCTATCAAATTTGCAGGGGCTTCGAGATTAAGACCAATTTTAATGACAACAATGGCAATGGTTTTTGGTATGTTACCTTTAGCTATTACAGTTGGGACAGGAAGTGCTATGAAAAGTCCTATCGGAATATCAATGATTGGAGGCTTACTTGTTTCAATGTTCTTAAGTCTTTTAATTGTTCCTATTCTTTATGTGCTAGTAGCTCCAATTGATGATAAAATTAAGCGCTTATATCAAGGAAAGAATGAGCTATAAACTAATATAATCTATAAAGAGTCATAAATTGAGACAACAAAGTTTAAGAATTTTTTTAAGTGTTTTTTTAATAGGGGTAAGTTTTCTTTCCCCTATTTTTGGTTATGATAGGCATAATATTTTTTTAGGTGCAAGCGTAGGAGCAGATTTTTTGCTTCAAGATCGAAAGCTATCTCAAGGGAGTTTTGAATGGGGTTTGTATGGAGGATATGAATATAAGCCATTAAAAATAATTGGGATTATGGCTTACTTAGAATCATTGATGGCATTTAAGCCATTAGGTATTCAAACTCAAATCATTAATCAAATTGGTTTAAATGCAGATGTTAGTTTAGAGATTATCACATCTGAGCATTTTAGGACGGGGCCTTATATGGGGATTGGAATTGGCTATATCAATCAACAGAGTGCTGTATTTGATACAGAAAGCATTTCCCAAGTAGCTTTGTTGATTAATGGTGGATGGCAAATGAGCATTGATGAAAGCAATATTGTGAGGCTTGGGGTTAAATCTTCTTTGGGATTTGGCGAGCGAGCAAATAGGTTTTTACATTTTATGCTTTCTTATGCCTACAGATTTTAAATTTGTTAAGTATTTTGTTCCCCCCCCCCCTTCTCCTTTTTCGTTTTCTATAGTTTTTTGTTCGAAAAATCTATCTGGAACTGTGCATTTGGCAATATGAGAAACATTTCCTTCAAATGAGATATTTTTATCTTGGATAAAAAAGTGTAAAGTTTCTTGGCTAGGAGGTATGCAAATGGGTGTTTTTGAAGTGCGAAATAAAAGATTACCAACAACGCTAGATGCAGCCATTCCTGTTCCGCACGCAAGGGTAATGTCTTCAACTCCTCGTTCATAGGTATGAACCATAAGAGTTGTTTTACTTTTAATAAAAACGATATTGATGTTAGCATCATATCTCATTCTTAATTCTTTTAATTCTTCTGTAGCTTCTGTAGGAAGCAGGTTTTTATCTTTTGTGAAAATGACAAGATGAGGAACACCAGTATCGACAAAATAGGCTTGATCATTGTAACTGCTATTTTGCTGAAAGATACGAATGGAGCTATAATTGCCAAGGTTACTTAAAACCCGATCATTGCTTTTAACTTTAACTTCAATTGCCCTGTCTCCAGCATAAAATGCGTGAGCTTTTTTTGCGAGTTTGTGTCGATAAGCATAGTGAGCAACACAACGACTTGCATTGCCACACATTTTAGCTTCTGAACCATCAGAATTAAGAAAAATCCATTGATAGGCATAGGTTGGATGAGGTCGAATAATAATCATTCCATCTGCTCCAATACCATTTTGACGATGACAAAGCTTCTGAGCTAGCAGGCTTAATGTTTCCATATCTACAGAGTCAGATGTTGTATTTGGAAGTTTGTGAGTAATCAAAAAATCATTACCACTTCCAGAGTATTTTTCTAAAACCATAATGATTCCTTCAGCCGAGTGATATGCCTTTCATTTTATCAAAAAACTTCAAATTTAAAAAAATATTTTTCGATATAATGCCTACATTTACGGAGGTTTTAATGCAGGAAACAAAAAATCAGAAAACTTTTTTTATCGGATTTGTGATTTTAGTTTTTATCGGAATCATTTACTTGTATCAAAAATTTTTAGTTAATTTCTGTGTTGCCTGTTTAGTTTGTCTTTCAATTTTTGGTTTAAAGCATTTTTTTTTAAAATTTAGTCGATCCAATTTTATTGCATCATTTTTGAGCGTGTCTGTTTTTTTGCTTTGTTTTGCTTTGCCGCTTTTATTTTTGGCCCAACAAGCTATTAAATTCTTTTCCCATTTAAATGTTGGACAGGCAGAGTTTTATCTCAATGCAAGTAAAGAGGGAATCGCTAAGATCTTGCTAAAATTTCCTTATTTAGAGTCTTTTTATAACGATCTAAGCGGAAGAATTTCTACTCAAGATTTAGTTAATTTTGGCTTTAAAATTAGTTCTTACATCGGAAAAGAAAGCTTTCAGTTTTTATTAGACATTATGTTTATTGCTATTTTTTTATTTGCTTTGTTTTATTATGCGCGATCTTTTTATATTTTATTTCTTAGAATGATGCCATTTTCTTTTAGACAGAGTCAATATATCTATGAGGAAGTAAGTGGAGTGCTTAAGATCGTTCTTTTTGCTTCTTTAATCAATCTTGTTTTGCAAGGTTTGGCTTTTGGTATTTTTATTAAAATTCTTGATTATCAAAATGCTACTTTATTGGGGGTTTTGTATGGTATTGCATCTTTAATACCTGTTGTTGGAGGTTTGGTTGTATGGCTTCCTGTGGTTGGTTATGAAATTTATTTGGGAAATTTATATCAAGCTATTGCAATTGCAATTTATTCGATTGTTTTTATTGCATTTATTATTGATAGTGTGATCAAACCTTTCATCATTGGACTTGTTAATCGCAAAATGTTAAAGAAGCCTTTAAAGGTCAATGAATTGTTGATTTTTTTTGCTATTTTTGCGGGATTTGGATCATTTGGTTTTTGGGGCTTAGTAATTGGTCCTGCTATCACATCGCTTTTTATATCAATTTTGCGCCTTTATCGTCAGAGAAAGTAAGTCATTAGCTTTTATTTAGTGAAGTTTTTTATAATTTTAAATCCTTGTAAAATAAGGACTATAGACTTTAGAAAAAAGGAATGATTATGAAAGTTAATTTTAAAGGTCAAGAAGTTCAATTAAATGGAAAGCAAAAACAAGTTAGCGATCAGGCTCCACAAGTCGTATTGGTCGGAAAAGATTTAAATGAGATTAAAGTAGGAGGAGCTCAAGGGAAGTATCAAGTCATTAATGTGGTGCCAAGTTTAGATACAGGAGTTTGTGCAACACAAACAAGAAAATTTAATGAAAAGGCAGCTAAATTAGAGCAAGCTGTTGTATTTGTTGTTTCAATGGATTTACCTTTTGCACAAGGAAGATTTTGTGCAACTGAGGGAATTGAGAATGTTCAAGTGGTGAGTGATTTTAGATCAGGAAATTTTGCTGAGGCCTATGGGTTAAAAATTGCTACAGGTCCCTTAAGTGGGTTATTAACAAGAGCGGTGATTGTAGTGGATCCATCAGGAAAAATTATTTATCAAGAAATTTGTGATGAAATCACTAGTGAGCCTGATTATGATAAACCACTTAAGGTTATTTGCTGATCAGAAATTGAATTTTCCTAAAAGATTTTTCTTTTAGGAAAATGAAGTTTTTATTTCTTCTGTATTTTCTCTTCACCCTGTGCGAATTTAATATAAATTGAAAGCCCTATAATGAGGATTGAAACTCCTCCAATAAGATAAACCGCGAAGATAATTTTATCAGGTTCATTGATTGCGAACTTAAAAACAAGCATCAAAGATTCTATTGCTAAGGCGATAATAATTGAAGCTAAAAATCTCACCATTGTTTGCTGAAAAATTCCTGAATGGTTTTCGGCATTTTTTCCTAAAACTTCTTCTTCAAAAATTGCTTTAACAAGATCAAAAATCGCCAGAGCAAGGGTTAATTGAATGATGGCTTTAAAGATTTCATCAATATCAAAACGACGAAAATGTGTGAGAGCAGTGTAAAAGCTAAGAATTCCTTTAAAGCAGAGTAAAATGCTAACAAGTGTCAAAATAAGTGAGAGCGATCCATAAATGAGCTGACTTAAAATCGATGCGGAATTTGAAAGCTTGCTCGGCGCACTTATGGCAATTGCTGTCTTTAAGTCCAGGTCAATGCAAACAATATAGAGAAGCTGGTGTTGATCATTATAAACAGGATAAGAAGCTGTGACGATTAATTTATCATCATCTACGGCTGGATATGGATTTGTGATAATACATTTTCTTTCTCTCACAGCCTCATAATAATAGGCTCGATCAGAAAAATTTTCTGTGCAAGCAATGCCTTGTCCATTAATTTCATTTCCTTTTGGATCAAGAATATAGATTGCTCTGAAAGCCTCAATTTCATCTTTAATTTTTTCAATCCCATTTAAAACGCTCTTAAGGCTTGTAGATGGAATATAATTTTGGATATTTTGAGAAAAAAGATAATGCATATAAGCACGCAATTCATAGCGAATTTTTCGATAGCTGAGTATATCTGCTGATAACATATTTTTCCTTTTTTGTTTGACATAGTTTAATGATTAAGCTATGGTAGAATTTTAAGCAGATTTTGTTAAGATAGGGAGAGTTTATGTTATATTATTTTTATTCTGAATTTGGAATCAATGTTTTTCGATACATTACTTTCAGAGCAGGAGTAAGCTTCTTTTTAGCCTTTTTCTTATGTCTTTTCCTGATGCCTATTTTCATACGATGGGCGAAAGCAAAAAATGCTGAACAGCCCATATCAGAATTTGTTCCATCTCATAAAAGCAAAGCTAAAACACCAACAATGGGAGGGATTGTTTTTATTGCTTCTGCGCTTATCTCATCTCTTTTGTGCGCCCAAATTAGCAATAGTTTTGTATGGCTTGGATTAGTGGCTTTGGTGGGATTTGGATTAATAGGTGTTCAAGATGACTATACAAAAATTTCGGCTAAAAATAATAGTGGAATTAGCGCACGCCTAAAAATGTTGTTGCTTTTTTGTATTTCTTGCGGGATTTCGCTTTATCTCATTTACAAGGTAGGGTTAGATTCTAGTCTTTTTATTCCTTTTGTTAAAAAACCTCTTTTCCATTTTAGTAGCATTCCTTGGTTGACAGCAATTTTTTGGATTTTAGTTTTCTTAGCAACAACCAATGCTGTTAATATCACTGATGGTCTTGATGGTTTAGCGACTGTCCCAAGTATTTGTGCGATTTTCACGCTTTCTGTTTTTGTTTATATTGCGGGTAATTATGAGTTTGCAAGCTATCTGCTATGGCCTAGAGTTATAGATGCGGGTGAATTGTTTATTGTGGCTGTAGCTCTTATCGGGGCTCTTTTTGGATTTTTGTGGTATAACGCTCATCCAGCTCAGGTGTTTATGGGAGATTCTGGAAGCTTGGCAGTGGGTGGCTTTATCGCTTATATGGCAATTGTGTCCAATAATGAAGTTTTGCTGATTTTAATTGGTTTAATTTTTGTGATTGAAACCTTATCAGTGATTTTGCAAATTGGTAGCTATAAGATGAGAAACAAGAAAGTCTTTTTAATGGCTCCCATTCATCATCATTTTGAAAAAAAAGGTTGGGCGGAAAATAAAATTATTGTGAGATTTTGGATTATTGCTATCTTGAGCAATATTGTTGCATTAATGAGTTTGAAGATAAGGTAAAAAATGTCTTTTGTGATCATGACAGCAAAAAAGGTTGGAATATTTGGCTATGGAGTAACCACAAAACCACTGGTTACACTGCTAAATGATATGGGGATTTCTTGTCTTGTTTTTGAGGATAGAGATCAAGAAGAAAATGAAGGCAAAAATCATTTTGTTCCCAGTAGAAGGCTATCAGATTACATTTGTGATTTAGATTTTGCTATCACAAGTCCAGGGATACCCCCATTTCACACAATGATTCAAATATGTCAAAAAAATAATTTAAGGCTTTTGAGCGAATATGATTTTTTTGCACTTCTTTTTCAAGAAAAAAATGAGACATTACCGATTGAAGTTTGGATTAGTGGGACAAATGGTAAGACAACCACAACAGAGATGATAGAATTTCTACTAAAGGATCATTTTGCTATAAGTGGAGGAAATATAGGCACGCCACTTGCTGTATTGTATAAAAAGGCACAACAAAATCAAGAAACTCTTCTTTGGATTCTTGAAACCAGTTCCTTTTGCTTGCATTATACTCAGGTTGCCTTTCCTAAACTTTATATTTTACTTCCTCTTTTTGAAGATCATATTTCTTGGCATGGTGATTTTCAGTCCTATGTTAATGATAAGCTCTCTCCTCTTGCAAGAATGAAACAAGATGGTTTTGCAATCTTGCCTAGTAATCTTAAAGGACATCCATTGATTCAAAAATCAAAAGCTAAAATTTATTTTTATAAAGATAGTTTTGATTTAGATGAAAAATTTAACCTTGGACTAAGCAAAAGCATATTTCAAGAACCTTTTTTGCTTGATTCTGCTTTGGCTTTAAGTGCTCAAAAAATTCTTTTTGAAAAATCAAGTATAAAAGATCTTAATAATTTTAAAGTAGGGTCACATCGGATCCAAGAGTTTTATGATTTAAAGGGAAGATTGTGGGTAGATGATAGCAAGGGTACAAATGTTGATGCCACTTGTGCTGCTATCAAGCGTTATAAAAATAAGAAAAGTATTTATTTGATTCTAGGGGGGGATGATAAGGGAGCTAACCAAAAACCTATTTTTGAGCTATTAAAAATATTAAAAAATCATATTGAGCTTTATTTGATAGGAAGTAATGCCAACAAGCTTTTAGAGTTAGCTTTAGAATTTAACATAGATGCAAAATTGTGTGGGAATTTAGACATTGCCGTGAAGATGATTGATCAAAAATTAAAAACAGAAGAAGTGGCATTATTGAGCCCAGCAGCCGCAAGTCTTGATCAATTTAAATCTTACAAAGAAAGAGGAGATAAATTTCAAGAATTTGTCCTCAAAAATAATATGGAGAAAAAGTGAGATATTATGGAATTTAATCCAACTCTACTTCAATTATTCAAAAGTCTTGGAGTTCAAAAGCGTTATAAAAAAGGTAGCATTCTCTTTTTTGAAGGAGAAAAAGCAAAGGATATTATATTGCTCATTGATGGTTGTTTGCGTATTTATAAGACGGATATAAATGGCAATCAAATCAATATACACTTTTTTAAACCGATTAACTTCATCGCAGAGATGCCAGTATTTGAAAATACAAATTATCCTGCAAGTGGTATTTTTGAGAGTGACTCAGAAATCATTAGTATTAATTTTGAAAAATTTAAAAATTTTTATTTAAGAGATGAAAAGGTGGTAACCATTTTAGTGCGTTCTTTAATGGAAAAAATTCGCTATTTAGAACAGATGATTAATGAGAATTTTTCATATGATGTTCAGATGAGATTTATTTTATTTTTATTGCAGCACGAAAAATCAAGTCAGCAGTTTTCTCAGCGAAATATTGCTAAAATGATCAATACTACCCCTGAAACATTAAATAGAATTGTAAAAAAACTTAAGAATAAAGGGTGGATTAAGACACTAAAAGGTAAAATCGAAGTTTTAGATTCTAGAGCATTAAAACAATATAAAATTGATCATAGTTTTTAACGAGGTTAGATGAATAAATTAATAAGAATTTTTTTGTTACTATTTTCTTGTCTAGTGGCACAAGAAATAGATTATGATAAATTAGATTTAAAATATTATCCATATATTGCATTTTATGAAGATACAAGTGATAAGGCAATCAAAGAGCTTGTTGAAGCGGTGGATAAAGGCGAAGAAAAAACAGGATTATTTTTAGGTATAGCATTAGGTGGTTTGACTCAAAATAAAGATACGCAACCTTACTTTTCCTATGGGGTTAAATTAGGTTATCAAAGCTTTTTGCCTTCATTTTTTGGAAAACTTTCTTATCCAGGAATGTTAGGAGATAGGGTATATATTCAGTATTATTCCTCTTTTTTGTCTCAGAAAACTATTTTTGGCAAAGAAAGATTTTCAAATATTTCAATTGCTTATGATGTGATCTTAGATTTACCTGTTTTTAGACAAATGGATGCAGGAGTGATTGTTGGTGTAGGATTAGGGAGTTCTATTTATGGAGATAATGCTAATTCTCGTTTGAGTTTTTTAATCAATACAGGGATAGGAACTTCTTTTTGGAAGCATCATCGCATTGATTTTGAACTAAAAATCATTCCGTCTTTTGATTTGGATTGGTTTTGCGCACTTTTTACTTTGGGATATAACTATGTATTTTAGAAAAATTATTTTAGCAATCCTATTGATAGGAAGTTTATTTTCAAATGACATAAAAGAGAGTCAAGAACTATCTCAAAACTCAGATCATCTACTAAATGATGAAGCAAAGACTATTTTATCAGATCAAGAAAATACCAATCAGAGTGAAAAAACTCAATCTCAAAAGAAAAAAGAGGCTTATCTCCTGCGAGGACAACTCCAAGAAATAAAAATGCAAAAGGATCTTCAAAAACAACAAATGAGCAAAAATGGTTTTTTTCTTGGTGCAGGAGTGGGGAGTGGAACCTTAAAAGAATATAACTCTTCATTTCATCCACTTTTTGTGGCTTTAAAAACAGGGTATCAGAAAGCATTTTTTGGAGATATTACAGGAGTGAGAAGCTATATAGAGTATGATTTTATCAATACGCTTGGATTGCAAGCAAACCTCCATTTTTATCATACCCTGAGTGCAAACCTTGATTTTTTTTCAGAAATTATGCTTGATAAAACACATTCTTATGGTATTGGGTTTTTTGGAGGTATTGGTTTTGGAGGAGTGTATTATCACTCAGAGGCAAGCAAGGGAAATTTTAGTGTATTTTTAAATTTGGGTCTTAGTGTGATTATGAAGGTGGCACATCGTATTGATTTTACTTATCGCTTTCCGACAGCTAAAGGTTGGAATAATTTTAATGATCCATCAGCATTTTTTGTAGGGTATTCATATTGTTTTGGAGGAATGAAATGAAAAAAATTCCTCTTATATTATTGTGTTTATTTGTTGCTTTGTTTGCAGAGGATATCGATACAGAGATAAAAGATCTGAAAAATGAGATTAAATCATATGGGGCAGTTCCACAAAGTGAGATTTTGGAAAAAAAATCTCAAGAAAAAAAAGATAAAAATGGTCTTTTTGTTGGAATTATGGGTGGTTATGGAGTGATCAAAAATACTTATGAAGATGGTAAATATATCACAGAAAATAATGTTGATGGTGGAGAAATTACTGGAGTAATTCTTCCTAATTGGACGACTTCTAATCCAATGTTTTTATTTGGAGGAAAGATCGGCTATCAGAATTTTTTTAACTCTTACTTTGGAACTCGCATTTATGGCGATGTTATTGTCGGGTTTGGAGAAGTTCAAAAAGATGGGGTAACTATAGGAAGTAGTCAATATGCACTAGGAGCACTAAACTTAGATGTGATGGGAGAATATCCCATAGGGAAGCATTTTGAAATCGGAGCATTCTTAGGATTTGGTTTTGGGGTAATGCTCTTTAGTGATGCTCCAAAAGATTTGCATTCTTTTACTCTTGATTCTGCAACAACATCAAAACACATCTTTTGGCAAAATCTTTTACAAGTAGATTATACGGTAAATGTTGGTGCAAGCTTCGTTATACAAAAGCAGCATCGTATAGAAATAGGTGTAAAAATTCCTGTAACTTACCTTAAATTAGGACTTGAAACACCTGCTAACTATATGACTACTTCTGAAAGTAAAACATTAGATTCGGGAGATTTAACCTTTAAACGCACTCCTTATGTGCTTATGAGTTATATTTATTTGTTTTAAAACTTAATGTAAAATTTAAAGAAAAAGAGTAGGAAATGAGGTTAAAAACTTTCTTTAAATTAATTTTCGTATTAATTGTTGTGGTTTTAGGCTATTGGATTTATCGCTCAAATTTTTTTGAGAAAATCCCTCCAAATATTCGTTTAGTTACTCAGATTGGTAATGAGGAAATGGAAGTTGCTCCAGGAGAGAATTTTTGGAATCCAAATCATGATATGGTCCTTTATATTAGCGATGCAAGCGGTATTAGGAGTTATAAGGTGATCGCGAGAGATTCAGAGGGAAAAGTCCTTGTGGAAAAGCAAGAAGCCATTGTTAAGCGTCCAGAAAAAATCAGAGTGGTTTTACCAAAACCAAATATTATTTTAAAGGATAATGATAAAGTTTTTTATGAGATTTCTGCAAATGATTGGAGCAATGCCCATTTTTTTAGCGGGAATACAACTCATCTTAGTTATGATTTTACAATTGACACAGAGGCCCCTTTAGTAAGGATTGTTGCTACTTCTTATAAAATCTCTTATGGCGGAAGTGCTCTTTTGGTTTTTAAAATTGATGATAAAAGCACGAGAGAGGTTAGGGTAACAAACGGGACAGATTCTTTTAAAGCCTATCCTTTTTTGAAAGAAGGATATTATGCGTTAATCATTGCTTGGCCGATAAAAAATAAAATTTTTGCAGGTCAAATTACAGCAATTGATCGTGCATGGAATGTAAAAAAAGTCGCAATACCAATTATTAAAGATCCAAATGTTCGATATCGTTATTCAGATATTAAAATTAGTGATCAGTTTTTAAATACAAAGCTTGATAACCTAGTAAAGATCATTGGAGAAAGATCTGTTAATAGCTTTGCAAATCCATTGGAAAAGTTTAAATATATCAATGAACTTATTCGAGCAAAAGATGAAAATGTCATTATGGGTGTGACTCAGTCAGTTCAGTATGAAGGGTTTTTAAAACCGATTGCTTTTAATGTTTTTTTACCTCTTAAGAGATCGCAAGTAGTGGGTAGTTTTGGAGATCATCGAACCTATTTTTATAAGGATAGAAAATTTTCTCAATCAATGCATCTTGGTCTTGATATGGCAAATTATAAAAATGCTCCAATTGTAAGTTCTAATGCTGGAGATGTTCTTTTTACTGGACTTTTAGGAGTTTATGGAAATACCACGATTATTGATCACGGATTTGGTGTTGCCTCACTTTATTCTCATCAATCTGCATTCGAAGTAAAATCTGGAGATCATGTGCCAGCATATAGTGAGATTGGTCGCACTGGACAAACAGGTTGGGCATTTGGCGATCATTTGCATTTAGGAATTTTGGTGCAAGGACAGATGGTAAGAGTTGCTGAATGGATGGATGCTAAATGGATTAAAACAAATATCACAGACGTATTTATGCGTGCTCAGAATATCATTGAAACAAAGGAATAAAAGTGATACAAACAAGACAAAAAAATATTCGTATCTTTGAAATCGATAATACGCAAAAACAAGAATGCAAAGAATTTTTAATTAAGAATGCTATTCTTTTAAGGGATTATTTGATTTTTTTTGTTTTGGATCCACAAGAGGATTTAAAAGAATTGTGTCAAGAACTTGGATTAACATATTTTGTGCCTAATCACTCTTTTGTGTCTCATCAAGATAAAAAACAAAAACCACAGGAAGAGTTTTTGAGAGTTGTTTCAAAGCCTGTGAGGAGCGGAGAAGAGATTGATCATGAGGGTGATTTAGTGATTTGTTCTAATGTGCATCATGGTGCGAGAATTTATGCATCAGGAAATTTAACAATTTTTGGTGCTTGTGATGGGCGAGTAGAGTGTGGAGGAGAGTATCTGATTTTGAGAACGATCACATCAAATCAGGTGATTTTTAGTGGACAAATTTTTTCTGTTCCAATGTTAGAAAAAATTAATAATAATCCTCAAAAATTTAAACTTATCGTTCGAAATGGCGATTTTATTACAATTAAAGAAATTGATTAGGTGTATAGAATGAAACAAAGAACCATTGAAAAAAGAGTTGAGCTTGTTGGAATAGGGTTGCATAAGGGAGTTGCAGTTAAAATGGTGTTAGAACCGCTAGAAAGAGATAGCGGGATAGTTTTTTATCGTAGTGATTTAGGTATAAGCATACCCTTGAGTCCTGAGAATGTAAGCAATACAATGATGGCTACTGTTTTGAGCAATGGTGAAGCAAAAGTTTCTACAATCGAACATTTAATGTCAGCAATTTATGCTTATGGAATTGATAATTTAAGAATTAGCGTTGATAATGAAGAAATTCCTATTATGGATGGCAGTGCGATTGGTTATTGTATGCTTTTAGATGAAGCAGGCGTTAGAGAACTTGATGCAAATAGAAAGATTATGATGATTAAAAAGCCTATTGAAGTGAGAGATGGAGATAAGTTCGTGCGTATTGAACCAAGTGAAAAAACTGTATTTGATTTTACAATTGATTTTAGTCATCCTGCGATTAAAAAGCAAAGTTATTGTTTTAGTTTCAGCAAACAAAGATACAAAGAAGAAATTGCTCGTGCAAGGACTTTTGGATTTTTGCAAGATGTGAATTATCTGCGTTCACAAGGCCTAGGCTTAGGTGGCGATTTGAGTAATTGTATTGTTTTAGATGAGAATGGGATTTTGAATAAAGAAGGTTTGCGTTATAAAGAAGAATTTGTGCGTCATAAGATTCTAGATGCAATCGGAGATATGGCTATTTTGGGTATGCCTCTCCTAGGTAGCTATGTTTCCTTTGCTGGAAGCCATAAGTTAAATTCCCTCCTTACAAAAAAGATTTTAGAAGAACAAGATGCTTATGAGCTTGTTGAAGAGATAGAGCAAGAAAAAGAAAGAGAATTCGTGATGGAATTTGAAGAATAAATGAGAGAAACACAGCTAGTTCTCGTCCCTTTACGAGATGGGGTTTTATATGGAATCTATCAGGATTTTTATTTAGTCTATGCTAACAAGGTTTCTCAGAAGACTTTAGATGCTTTGATTGAAATTTGGAATAGCGTTCAGCAATCTTATCGTATAAAAAGTATTTTCTATGCTCGTGGTCCTGGAAGTTTAAGTGCTATAAAGCTTTTGCATATTTTTGTGCATACCTTAAAAATTGTGAGTGATCTTGATGTTTTTGCTTGCGATAGTTTTTATTTTAATCAATCAGGTGCTATTTTTGCTTTTGGCAATCAATATTTCATTCAGTCTGATGATGGCGTTATTTTGGAATCCAGTGAGAAAATTGAAAAATCTCTGCTAAAAAATGATTTCTGTCTTCCAGATAAATTGATACCTCAGGATTTTGATAAAGAGACTCAACCGCTTTATGTTGTTCCTCCAGTATGATTTAGATTTTTATTGCAATAAAACCTCTATCAATTTGATTGTAATCTTGATAAAAATCTCCTTGGTAACCATATTCTTTAAGATGCTGTTGCATTGATAACTTTTGATCATACCCCATTTCACAAGCAATTAGTCTAATATTTCTTTCTGAGGCAAGTTCAATAATTTCTTTTAAGATTTCATCACCTTTCTCTCCGCCAAAGAGAGCATTTTTTGGCTCATATAAAACATCTGATTCTAGTGGATAGTTTTTAGCAATGTATGGAGGATTTGAGATAAGAAGATCAAAATTTTGATCAACTTGATCAAGGAGGTGTGTGCAAATTAAATCAATACGATCAGAGAGATAATTTTGAGGAGTATGAAATCGTGTAAGATTTATCTGTGCAACTTCAAGAGCGGCTTGAGAAATATCAGTAGCCACTATTTTGATATGCGGATATTTTAGGGCAAGTGTGATTGGAATAATACCACTACCAGTGCCAATTTCTGCAATTTTTTGAACTTGTTTTTTTTCGATGATTGAACTAACTAGTTCGATAAGCAATTCTGTTTCTGGACGAGGAATCAATACTCTTTCATCAACATAAAAACTTCGAGAATAAAAACTTGCTTCAGATGTGAGATAGGCAACAGGTATATGATTTAAACGCTTTTTTATCAAAAGTTCAAATTCTTTTAAATGCATTTCATCAATTTCTTTTGAACTCCAAGTGTGGAGCCATTCTCGAGTAACTTTTAAAACATGAGCAAGAAGAATTTCTGATTCTAAACTGATGCGCTGGTTTTGGATATCAGCCTTTAAAAACTCCTTTTTTGCCCACAACAGGGCCTGAGAAATTTTCAAAACTGGTACTCCAATGCACGCAAACGATCTAGTAATGGGGGGTGAGTATAATGGAAAGCAACATAGAGAGGATGAGAATAAGGGAAAGATTTATTTTCATTGACAATCCTTACAAGAGCATTTGCTAGAATTGCTTTGCTAGTAAGTGAGGAGCCAAAAAGATCGGCTTTATATTCTGCTTTACGCGAGAAGAAGCCTAAAATAGGAGTGATCCAAAAAGAAATAATTGGCATCAGTAAAACAAGGATCATACAGATTTCTCCACCATTGATCTCAAGTTGTAGCGGTTTTAAAATACATTCGATTCCATAGTTAGCTAGAAGAAAAATAATAAAGATAATTCCACCCTGCAAAATAAGATTTCGTTTGATATCCCCGTGTTTAAAATGACCAAGCTCGTGTCCTAAGATAGCTAAAAGACCATCAGTGCTGATATTTTTTAAAAGCGTATCAAACAAAATAACTCTTTTGGTGCGTCCCAATCCTCCGAAATAGGCATTTAGCCTACCATCTCTTCGACTGGCATCCATTACAAAGATTCCACTGCTCTCAAATCCAACCCTATTGAGGAGAGAATCAATTTTTTCTTTTAGATTCCGATCTTCTAGAGGTGTAAATTTGTTAAAAAGTGGAGCAAAAACAGTAGGATAGAGGATATTGATGATCAAACTGATAACAAAAAGGAGTAAAAAGCCCCAAAACCACCAAAAGGGAACGGATTGTATGATCAGAATGAGCCCACTTATGATGATAGTGCTAAAGACAAGAATAAGAACTAATCCCTTGAAGCGATCTTGGATAAAGAGGCCAATAGAAGCTTTTGTAAATCCAAATTTTTTATCCAAAACCATTTCTTTATAAAATTCTAATGGAAGCTGCAAGAGAGTGTGGATAAAAATAAAACCCACAAAAAAACAAAGAGAGTGCAAAAAGGGAGAGTTGATTTTATCAAATATAAGCGTTTGTAGAACTTGTATCCCCCAGATGAGCCAGAATATAAAAATTAAACATTCAAATAAGGAGGAAAAAATTGAGTATTTTAAAGTCGAAATTGTGTATATGCCAGCTTTTTGATAATCCTCTTGATTAAGAATAGTGGCCTTTTGGTTCAATTTTTCTTTAATAAAATAGAGTTGTTTTATATCGATAAAAACTTTTGGTAAAAGATAAAAAAGAATAAAAAAGCTACATAAAAAAAGTATCATTCTTTCAGATTCCCTTGCAAAATAATATACATTCTATGCTAAAAATATAAATTTTTATTAAAGATTAAAATAGCTTTTAGTAGGATTACAAAAAGTTTTTATTTTTTATTTTGTGTGAGGTTATGATGCAACCAAAATATATTTTTGTGACAGGCGGGGTTTTGAGTTCTCTAGGTAAGGGGATCTCTTCTTCTTCGATCGCGACTCTATTGCAGTCTGCAGGTTTTAAAGTTTCTATTCTTAAGATAGATCCTTATATTAATGTCGATCCAGGAACAATGAGTCCTCTTGAGCACGGAGAAGTTTTTGTAACAGCTGATGGTGCTGAAACAGATCTTGATATAGGTCATTATGAGAGATTTTTAAATACTTCTTTATCTAAAAGAAATAACTTCACTACAGGGCAGGTTTATCTCTCTGTAATTGAAAATGAAAGGCGAGGAAAGTATTTAGGTAAAACAATACAGGTTGTGCCCCATATTGTCAATGAAATTAAGCATCGCATTAAAGAAGTAGCAAAGGGCAATCAATTTTTGGTTGTAGAACTTGGCGGAACAGTTGGTGATATAGAAGGAATGCCTTTTTTGGAAGCAATGCGTCAAATGAAGCACGAGCTGGGAAGTCAGCAGGTTATCAGTATTCATGTGACACTTATTCCTTATATTAAGGCAGCAGGAGAGCAAAAAACCAAGCCAACTCAGCATTCTGTACAAGAATTACGCCGTATCGGCATCACACCTCAAATCATACTTGCAAGGAGCGAAAAGCCAGTTAGCAAAGAATTGAGAAAAAAAATCGCTCTTTCTTGTGATGTGAGCGATGAAAGTGTAATTATTGCTGAAGATGCCAAGAGTATTTATGCTTGTCCCATTAATTTTTTAAAAGAAGGGATTTTATCTCCGATTGCTAAACATTTTGGTTTAGATGAGATTGAGCCAGATATGAAGTCTTGGGAATTGTTGGTAAGAAAAATTATCTCTCCAAAGCGTTGTGTTACAATCGGTTTTGTAGGAAAATATCTTGGGTTAAAGGAATCGTACAAATCTCTTGTCGAGGCGCTGATTCACGCAGGAGCCAATGTTGATGCAAAAGTTGAAATTAAGTGGATTGATAGTGAGGGATTAGAACAAGCTAATATTGAATGCCTAGATGATGTTGATGGAATTTTGATTCCAGGGGGGTTTGGTAAAAGAGGTGTAGAAGGAAAAATTCTTGCAATTGAATACGCACGAAAAAATAAAATTCCGTTTCTCGGGATTTGTTTAGGAATGCAGCTTAGTATTATAGAATTTTTAAGAAATGTCGTTGGATTAAAGGAGGCTGATTCTATTGAATTTGAACCTGATACAAAAGAGCCAGCAATTTATTTGATTGAAGATTTTATCGATCAAAATGGTCAAGCTCAAATTAGAACTCATCAAAGCCCAATGGGCGGAACAATGAGGCTCGGAGAATATGAGTGTTTATTAAGAAAAGATTCTATTATTTATGAGAGCTATGGAAAACAAAAGGTGATTAAAGAAAGACATCGTCATCGTTATGAGGCCAATCCAAAGTATAAAGAAATTTTAGAGAAGCATGGAATGAAAATTAGCGGAGAGTCTAAAAATTTATTAATTGAAGCAGTTGAAATCACAGATCATCCATTTTTTGTTGCGGTTCAATTTCACCCAGAATTTACCTCTCGCTTACAAAGCCCAAACCCTATTATTTTAAGCTTGATTAAAAAAATGCTTGAATGCAAAAAGTAGCTTTTGGCATTATGGGTTTCAAGAAATTAGATTTGAATGATATTCAACAGATATTAGAGGATCGGTTTGTTAATGATACTTTTTTTTCTTTAAAAGATTTACCTCATCCTTTTTTGCTAAAAGATGCTAAAAAAGGTGCAGAAATTGTTGCTGATGCAGTTTGTAATAATAAGAAAATTTTAATTGTTGGTGATTATGATGTTGATGGTGTGATGGCAAGTATTGTAATGATGAAATTTTTTGAGATCATTCAATATCAGAAGGTTTCTTTTGTTATCCCCAATCGTTTTTTTGATGGTTATGGTGTTAGTCCTCAATTAATTGAGAAAAATGAGACAGACTTGATAATTACAGTTGATAATGGAGTTACTGCAATTGATGCTGGACAATTTTGCTTAGAGAAAAACATTAAACTCATTATTACAGATCATCATGTGCCATCTGATGTTTTGCCTTCGTGTGATGCTCTCATAAATCCACAACAAAAAGATTGTAGTTTTCCTCAAAAAAATATTTGTGGTGCGGCCGTGGCATGGTATTTTTGCAATGCTCTTAAGATTATTTTAAATAAAAAAGTATCTTTGAGAGGTTTGTTGAAATTTGTGGCTTTAGCGAGCATAGCCGACATGATGCCACTTACTCATATCAATAAGCTTTTTGTAAGAGAAGGATTAGAACAGTTAAGAGATTCAGAAGAGTTAAGCGATTTGCTTTTAAAAAGTTTGTTTAAAGCAAAAAAGTTTAATTCCCAAGATGTTAGCTTTAATATTATTCCGCTGTTAAATAGCGCAGGCAGGATTAATGATGCTAGTATTGTGTGTGATTTTTTTCTCAAAAAAGAAGAAAAAGAAATTGAAAAAATTTTTCTTACTTTAAAAGATTTAAATAAACAGAGAAAAAAACTAACTCAACAAACTTTTGAAGAATCTCATGATTGTTTAAAACAAAATGATCATTGTGTGGTTGCTTATAAAAAAGAATGGAGTGATGGGGTTATAGGAATTGTTGCGACTCGTTTGGTTGATTTGTATCATAAAGCCGCTTTTGTTTTTACCTATAAAGGTGATGGGATCATTAAAGGAAGTGGTCGCAGTGATGGAAAGATTAATCTTTTTGAAACACTTTTGCCTTATCAGGATTGTTTTATACATTTTGGTGGCCATGCTGAAGCTGTGGGGATTAGTTTAAAAGAAACAGATTTAGAAAATTTTTTGCAAATTTTTAAAGAGCCTTTATTTATCTTGACAGATGAGCACACAGAACAGCACCAAGAGATTTTGGGTTATTTGGATATAAGAGATATTAATGCAAGACTTTTTAATTTAATCCATCAATTTGAACCATATGGTCAAGGAAATCCAATGCCTCATTTTATTATCCAAGGGGCTAGGGTTCTTAGAGTGAGTGTTTTAAAATCTCAACATCAAAAAATTGAATTTGAAGGAGGAATTTATGGCATTGAATTTTTTTCAAAAGAATTTTTTAAAGAAGGCGATTGTTTAAATTTTCAATGTGTTTTGCAGGAGAACCTTTTTGATACAAAACCTAACTTAATTATCAAAGATGTTTCCCTATGCCATTTGTAACTGAAATTTTTAGAATCACAGAACCAACACCAGCTTTTATTGCCATTCAGAGAATTTTTGATTGCAGTAATAAAGAGGCACAAAAGATAATTGATAAGGGAAGAGTAAAACATCTTGATGGGAGAATGATTTATAAGAGTGAGAAAATTTGTGGAGATATTGCTATTGAATACTTTAAAGCACAGGGTAAAATTTATCCATTTTTTATTCATCAGGATTTCGCGCTTTTTAACAAACCACATCAGTTGCTTACTCACCCAAAAGGTAGATTTGATCATCCTAGTTTGTGTGATAGCATTAAGGCTATTTTTGGAAGAGAAGCTAATCCAGTTCATCGCCTTGATTATGAAACAAGTGGTATTTTGCTTGTAAGCAGGAATAAAAAATCAGAAGTGGAACTCAAAAAGCTTTTTGAAGAATCAAAAATCAATAAAACTTATATAGCACTTGTGGAGGGAATTGTTTATGAATCAAAAATGATTGATCTGCCAATTTTATCTCCATCAAAAATACAGAAAAATCAAAACCTTGGAATAAGATCTCAAATTTCCAATCAAGGAAAAAAGGCCTTGACCTATATCCGAGTTTTAGCACATTTTAAAAACCAAACTTTGCTTGAAGTTTCTCCTCTCACAGGAAGAACTCATCAAATTAGACTTCACTTAAGTGCCATTGGGTATCCAATAGTTAATGAACCGCTTTATCAGGAAGATCAAAATGCTCAAGAGTATTTAAAAGACAAACTTTTTAAAAATGATCATCAACCACTTTGTTTGCACGCAAGAAAACTAGAGTTTTCTTATCAAAAAAAAGATTTTAAATTTCAAACACCAAAACTGCCAGAATGGTCAAGAGAATTCAGTGAGATCTTATAGTTTCGTAGTAAATTGCCTCTCTAGAAAGAGGCAAGTAGATTTTATTGAGCTTGATTAACAAGGCCTAATACAGCCGCAGCGTGAGGAGTCATTGCACCGCATTTATTACAAACTGTATAAACAGTTGGCACATATGGGCTATTAACGCTCACTGATCCATCAATCTTATTTTGAAGCATTAAATTTCCAAAACCAGGTGCTATTCCAAGATCTTTTCCACCACATGATGAACATACAAGCTTCACGCCTTTTTCTTTTAATTTTTCTATAATTCCTTCAGGTGTAATATTAATATCTGCCATAAAAACTCCTTAGATGACTTTAAAATTCAATGTTAAATTGTAACACAAAAAACACAAAAACCACTAGCCTCTGATAACTTTTTGATGAACAATGGAAAAATCATTGTTCCCTTGAAGAGGAATAGTTTTATTTTTAAGCATTTCTTTGACTTCATTGAGAGAATATTTATTGTGATTAAAAACCACAATAAACACTTCATCTTTTTCTTGTAGAAACCTAGTCTCACCGAGTTCAGTATAACATGTTGCACCAATGGCCACAAGGATTTTTTCAGGATAATGAGACATTTGAAGAATTTCTGAAAAATCTTCCAAAGTTGTCATTTCTTTTTGGTGATTTAATCTATCTTTGAGCCAATCAATGAGTTTTTCGTGAAAGTAGCTGTAATCAATAAGTTTTGATAATTTTCCATAAAGCTCAAGTTGATCATTAAAACCAACAAAGCTCACTAAGGAGTAAGAATCACAAATGCCACCATAAGAAAAGTTATCTAGGGGGATTTTAATTCCGTGAGCCTTTGATCCAGATGAAAAGTTCTTTTTTTGAGAGAGTTTAGTGGCGTTTTTATCATTACGCACAGAAGCATCATTAAAAGCCATAAAAAATTTAGGAATCACTTCTGTGATATGATGATGAGAATCATAGATTAAATCACATTCTAATGCAAGTTCAGGTTCAGCCTGAACATTTAAAAAAGGATCTGATGGAAGAATAATCTGATCGTTATTTATGCAATATCGTCCCAATGGGTGCTGTTTGTCATTAGGCACATAAAAAGGAAAGATTCCTTTGGGGGCTTCAGTATCTGTGTGAATTTCCGCAAAATCTTTAGCTTCTCCTGCTTGAGAAAGATGACCTGCAAAATTACCGACTACGCCAATACCTAAAATTTTATCTGTTTTCATTTCTGTATTCTTGTCCATGATTAATCCTTGTGTGTTTAAAAGTGGTGAATATACCTATTATACTTTTAAAGTTAATCTGTCTATAAAAAAATAGATTTTTTTAAAAAGTAACGCAAGATTAATGTTACTTTTATGCCTTAATTCTCACCTTTTTTTGGTAAAGTTATCTATGCGAAAGTCCTTGAGTTGTTCTTACAGGATTTTGGGCTGAATATGTTGAAAAAAGGAGAAATGATGCAAAAGCTTGAAGGTAGAGACTATAATGTTTTTGATGACTTATTGCAAAAAGCAAAAGCAAAAGGTGCAATTAAAGTTGCTGTAGTGCAGCCTGTAGATGAGACAAGTTTTAGTGGAATGATGGACTCATATCAAGCAGGATTGATTGAACCGATTTTAGTGGGGGATTCTTCAAAAATTCAAGCCTTGGCTAAACAATTTAATTTTGACATTTCTAAATTTGAGCTCGTTGATGCCACAGATGATGTAGATGCGGCTAAAAAGGGAACAGAGTTTGCCACAAAGGGTATAGCTAAGGCTTTGATGAAAGGAAATATTCATACAAATGATATCATGAGTGCTGTTCTTAAAAGAGATGCGGGATTGAGAACTGATCGTAACATTTCTCATATCTTTGTGATGGATATTCCTGCTTATCATAAAGCATTGATGATCACAGACGCTGCAATTAATGTCGCTCCAGACTTAAAAGCAAAGATGAGTATCTTAAAAAATAGTGTTGAATTTGCCCATAAAATGGGGATCAAGCAACCAAAAGTTGCTATATTGAGTGCGGTTGAGATGCCTTATGATAAGGTTCCTAGTTCAATTGAAGCAGATGAGTTGAGCAAAATGGCAAAAGATGAGGTCAAAGATGCGCTTGTTTATGGACCTTTGGCTTTTGATAATGCTATTTCTGAAGTATCAGCTAAGATTAAAAAGATCCATTCCCCTGTGTGTGGAGATCCAGATATTTTATTGGTTCCTCAAATTGAATCAGGAAATATACTTTTTAAATCTTTGGTATATTTGGGTTATGCTAAGGTTGCTGGTGTTGTGATAGGTGCCAAGGTTCCTATTATTTTAACTTCGCGTGCAGATAATGCAGAAGCAAGAGTGGCTTCATCAGCACTTGCAGTGATTGCTAGTGAATAAGAATTTGAGATTTTTTAAAAGAGGTGAATAATGAAAGAGATTATTTTAGTCATTAATGCGGGAAGCTCAAGTTTAAAATTTAAAATTTTTGATAGAGAAGATAATACTATCGCTTCAGGTCAAGTAGAGGGGATTGACATTGCTCCAAGCTTTAAGGCAAAAGATGCAAAAGATAATGTGATTAAAGAGCATAAATGGACTGAAAAAGACTCCCATAATCACGCTTTAGTGCTTGATTATTTGATCCAGTGGATTTTAAATACTTTCAAGGATTATCAGCTGGTTGCTTGCGGACATCGTGTTGTGCATGGAGGGACAATTTTTCACCAATCTGTTTTGATTGATGATAAAGTGGTTTCTGAGATAGAGGGTTTGATTCCTTTGGCTCCATTGCATCAACCTCATAATCTTCGTGTAATTAAATTAATGAGAGAAATGTTTAAAGAAATTCCTCAAGTTGCAGTCTTTGATACAGCATTTCATCAGACAATGCAGGGAAATGCAACAATGTATGCAATTCCTTATAGCTTCTATAAAGAAGGAGTAAGGCGTTATGGAATGCACGGAACTTCTTATGCATATATTGCAAAAAAGCTTAGAGATTCTTATCCAGAGATTGCATCAAAAAGATTTATCATTGCTCACATTGGTTCTGGAGCTTCTTTGTGTGCGATTGAAAATGGAAAATCAGTGATGACTTCTATGGGAATGACTGCGCTTGATGGTGTGCCAATGGGAACAAGGCCAGGAGCAATTGATCCAGGAATTTTACTCTATCTAATGGAAAATAAAGGCTATGGCTTAGATGAGATTAGAGATTTCCTTTATTATAAATCAGGTGTTGGCGGGTTATCAGAGTTTAGTTCTAATTTTTATACTTTAGAAATTAATCGTGATAAAAATGCAGGAGCACAGAGAGCACTTGATTTTATGACATTCCGTGTGGCAGAAGAAATTGCAAAGTTAATGGTAAGCCTTCAGGGTGCTGATGGAATTGTTTTTACTGCAGGCGTTGGTGAAAATAGTGCTTATTTTAGAAATGAGGTTTGCAAAAAACTCGCTTATCTTGGTGTTAAGCTAGATGAGCAAGCAAATAATACTCGTGGAACTGAAAAAATCAGCACGAATGATTCGAAATTAATGGTGTTTGCTATCCCTACAAATGAGGAATTAATGATTGTTCATGATACAAAAGCATTGATTTAAAACATTATCTAGAGGAGTTTCTCCATAAATAATGTAGGAAACTCCTCTTTTGTTCCCTCTAATTCCACGATACAAATTTTGTCCTCTGTGATACTAAAGCCAAACTTTTGATAGAGATAAATGGCAGATTTTTGCGATTTACTGACATGGAGAGTGAGTTTTTTGATACCTATGTTTTTGGCAAGATTGAGAATAAAATCAAAAACTTGAGAACCTATACCTTGATTTTGAAAATCTTTATCAATATGAAACTTGCAAATTTCAGCTTGAGTTGAGGTTATTTTTTTAAGTGCGCAAATGCCAATGAGATGATTGTGATTAAAAAAAACTTCACAAAATACCCCATTGTTTTGTTGCACTTGCTCTGCAAAATCAAGAATGCTTGGCATTAGATGAAGTTTTTGTATGAAGCCTTCTGGATTATTTTTGATGCATTGTGTATAAAAATTTAATAGAGATTGTGTTGGTTTTTTAAATGATTGGATTGAAAAATTTTGATATGGAGAAGAGAGGCAGTGATTAATAGAGGAGAGATTAATGGTTTTTGATTGAGAGTTTTTAGAAATCATTTTTGTCCTTTTTAGAAAATGAATTTTACTTATTAATCCTTATTTTTTTAGAGTAATAGTTTATAAAAATTAAAGATTTTAATCATAAAAACGATTTTTGATCGTTAGAAAAATATCCTTAAAATCTGCGGGAGATTTTTCAAAAAATTTACTATTATTTTGGCGAATGTTGTTTTTCTGAAGCAATTTTTTTGCGTGATAAAAAACCTCATCAGAACTCTTGCAGTGCAACATTAGTTTGTTTCTAAGAAGATATTTATCGTGAAATAAAAAAAGAGATCGTGTTGAAATGGTAGGAATACCAAGATAACAAGCTTCAAGATTCATTGTTCCGCCCCCTCCAATCAGGAGATTGATGTAGGGATAAAAGTTTTGTGGGGGTAACTTTTCTTGTAAGATAAATACATTTTTGAGCGTTCCAAAATTTTCTTGAAGCATTTGATCCCCATAGCGTGGCATAATGACAAGATTTACATCAAGCTGATTGAGTTTGTGAATGCTTTCATAGATAATAGGAAGTTTTGTTTTAACATAATGAGCTTGATATTCTTCTTCACGAATTAAGATTGTTGGTCGTGATTTATCGAGTTGATAAGTATCCCTAAAATCCTTGCCTTGGGGCATATTTTTTAGCCAAAGAGCCACATCAATAAAATTATAAGCAATGAGATTTTCTTCCAGAAGTCCAAGCAAGGTAAAACATTTTTGAGGTAGTACAAAAGGATAAAAGATAAGAGTTGATAAAGGAAGCGTAAGACGAGCAACGATACTCAGAAGTTCAGGTTTTGGTTTATAGCCTATAATCGGAGTATCAGAGAATTGGATAATTGGAATTCCTAAACCAAATGCAGTTTGTGTGCCTTCTACACTGACGCCTGTAATAAAGATTTTAGGAACCCCAATTTTTTTGAAGAGTTTTAAAAACTCCTCTTGTCGAGAGAGACGGGCTTTAAGCTTGTCTATTTTGTGTATTCCGCCATAACCACCTATTGTGATAGAATCAATATTAAAAAGTTTGAGCAATTCAGCACATTCATCATAATTTTTACTTTTTCTTGTGGTGACTAAGACAGAGTCAAGTTGCTTTAGAAGTGGAATTAATGACTTGAAAAAAAGCACATATTTTGGATCGGTGATATCAAGCCAAATCATATAAATATCTTTAATTTAGAATTCAAAATCCCCACCCTTTCCTTTGTTCATGCTTTCATAGACAGATTTAACATATGCTTTTCTTGTATCGCATTCTAAAATTTTGCTGCATTTTAAGCAAGAGTCAACCTGATTTGTCTCTTGGCATTGTTGCAGTGTTGTAAGTTGCTGATTTAAATTTTCTTCAAAATTATTTTGATTCATTTTGCACCTTCATCGAGCTTTAAAAGCTTTTGGATTTCATATTGACTACCGAAAAAACAGGGTGTTGTTTGATGGATATGCGAACAATGCAAATCAAGCAAACGATTTTTACCATCTATAGCCATTCCTCCGCATTTTTCATAAATAAAGGCAAAAGGAAAAACCTCAAAAAGCATTCTGAGTTTTCCATTAGGTGCATCGCTTGTGGTAGGATAGCTAAAAATACCTCCTCCTTTTATGAGGATTTGGTGTAAATCTGGCACCATTCCTCCACTATATCTTAAACGATAGCCTTCATCAAAGAAGGATTGAATAAAAATTTTATGCTGATTTGACCAAAACTTTTGTGTGCCACCAGTGGCGTTAATTTTACCTTGATGTTTGAGATTTGGAGCGGGTAAATCTTGCCATTGTTGATTGCTTTTAAGTTTTTGGTAAGTAGTTTTTGTTTGATCTGCAAAGATGATTTCAGTCCTTGGTCCATAGACAATATAAGCACTTGCCACGAGGTTTTGTGCTTGAAAATCTCTTTCATAAATACCAAAAATGCTCCCGACACTTAGATTGCTATCCATCAGGCTTGAGCCATCAAGAGGATCATAAGCAATAAGATATTGTCCAGAATTTTTCTTAATTGGGGTTGATTTTTCTTCGCTACAGATTCCTAAAACATTTTCTAGTTCTAATAACTTTGATTCAATTAATAAGTCAGCAGCTACATCTACAGCGAGTTGTGTGTCACCAGTAGAGTTTGTGCTCTGAAGATAAGAAGTTGAAGAATCCTGTAAAAGAGTATGAATTTCCTTAGCAATAATTCGAAGGGTATTAAAAATTTTTTGCATAAAAAACCTTTAGAATCTTTTTGGTTTATTATATCTTAAAACTCTTTTTGCTATCCTTAGCTTAAAACAATAAGGAAAACAATGCTTGTAGCACCAAGTATTTTATCAGCAAATTTTTTAAGACTTGAAGAAGAGGTTAGGTCAGTTTATCAAGCAGGTGCAGATTTATTGCATATTGATGTGATGGATGGACATTTTGTGCCAAATATGACTTTTGGCCCAGTTGTGATTCAGAAAATTTCTCAGATTAGCCCTATTGCCCTTGATATACATTTAATGGTAGAAAATACAAGTTTCTTTGTGGATTTATTTATTCCATTAAAACCTAAATATATGAGTGTTCACATAGAATCTTGCAAACATTTGCATCGTATTTTGCAACAAATCAAAACAGCAGGAATTTCTCCAGCTGTTGTGCTTAATCCTCATACAAATTTAGATGTCCTTCAATATATTCTAGAAGATATTGATATGGTGCTTGTAATGAGTGTTAATCCAGGGTTTGGAGGTCAGAAGTTTATCCCTAGTATGATAGATAAAATCAAGGATCTAAAAAATTTAATTCTCAAAAAAAACCCTCGATGTCTTATTGAAGTAGATGGTGGAGTGAGTGATAAAAATATTTTTGAACTTAAGAATGCGGGGGTAGATATTGCTGTAGCAGGGAGTTATATTTTTCATCATCAAAGTTATCAAGAAGCCATTGCTTCTTTAAAAACAGAATGATTCGTAAGCCTCTGCATTTAATTAAAATTCTTCAAAATAGGGGTTCTCATCAAAATGTTTCAAAATCTGTGAAAAACTTTTCAAAGCAGAGCCTTTATCATAAGATATATAAAAAATTGCAAAGTGGCTGTAAAAGACAAGATTTTTTGGCTTTTTGTGAAGAAATATTAGAAGTCAATGAGAAAGAGCTTATATTAGAGCTTTTGCGTGGCTGTGGTTTATGGATTGTTGAAGATAGCAAGAATGTAAGTCTTGATTTATCACTTCATTATCAAGAATGTGAATATTGTTTTGTTGATATTGAAACAACAGGTTCTAAACCAATAGAATCAAGCGTGATTGAAATCGGTGCGATTAAATATTTTAGAGGCAAGATTATTGATCGTTTTGAAACGCTTGTGTATGCTAATAAAATTCCAGAAGAGATCACACAATTAACAGGAATTGATACGAAAATGCTCCAAAATTCTCCTAGTGAAAAATACGCTCTTCTTGAGTTAAGAAAGTTTTTAGGCAATAGTGTTTTTGTAGCGCATAATGTGGCATTTGATTATAATTTTATTAGCTCTAGATTAGAGAAATATGGTGATTATGGGCTTTTAAATCCTAGAATCTGCTCGGTTGAGTTGGCACAAAAAAGTATCCTGTCTCCTCGATATTCCCTGTCTTTTTTGAATGAGTTTTTAGGGGTCAATGCCCCCGCTTCTCATCGTGCTTATGCAGATGCCTTTGTTTGTATGCGTGTATTTGAGATTGCCTTGTTAAATCTTCCAAAAGAGGTTTATAGTTTAAAGGATTTGATTGTATTTTCTCGTGGAAAACGCTTATGAGGCCTTATCCTGTGTTTCTCATACCCTGTGCAATACCTACAATCGTTGAGTGAATTTCTTCCATCAAGAGCTGTTTTTCTGATTCTAATGTAGATTGATGATACTGTTTTATGAGATGAATTTGCAAAAGATTAAGGATATCAACTGATGTTTTTCGCATAAATATAGGTTCTTTTGTCATTGGTTGAGAGTCAAGTAAATTTTGCTCATTGCGTATGAGAAGCAAAAAATCCATTGTTTTTTGATATTCTGTTTGAATCAGGTTCCAAATATGATCTTTTAATTTTTTATCTTCTACAAAATCATTATAGAATTTTGCAATTTCTAAATCTACTTTTAAAAAAGCTTGAGAGATATTATCAATCGTTGAGCGGAAAAAATTAGATTCAAGATAAAGATCTCTTAATATGGAAGTATCTTTAACAGAAGAAAAACCACTACCAAGACCATACCAAGCTGTGATAATGCTTCTGTTTTGAGTCCAAGCAAAAACCCAAGGGATAGCTCTTAGATCCTCAACCCTTTGTGTGTCCTTACGCTTGCTTGGCCTTGAGCCAAGATTTAATTTTTGGATAAAATCTATAGGGGTTGCAGACTTGAAATAATCAATAAAACCTGATGTATTGTATACAAGATCACGATAGGACTGCATTGATGTTTGTGAGATAATTTCCATTTGTTGGTATAAATTTTTTTGATGCTGATTGTGAGATTCTTTTTGGGTGTGAAAATGATCATAGCAAGTTTTTTTCAGAAGAGCACTAAGAGTGTTTGCAAAATGAAATTCAGCACTTTTTGGACTGAGATATTTTGAGCTAATCATTTCGCCTTGCTCCGTGACTTTGAGTCTTCCGATTACACTATTGTGTGGTGCTGCCATTAAAGCAGAGCTAAGGCTACCTCCACCTCGGCTAACACTTCCACCTTTTCCGTGGAAAAGATGAAAAGTGATTCCTAATTTTTGTCCCAATTCAATTAAATCCGAAATAGCCTGATAGAGATTGAAATTGCTTGAAAAAATGCCTCCATCTTTACTGGAATCAGAATATCCAATCATAATTTCTTGCTTGTAATTACAATCTTTTATGTAAAGAGAATAATGGTGATTTTGATTGAGTGTGTGCATAATGGTTCTAGATCTACGTAAGTCTTGAATTGTTTCAAAGAGAGGGGTAATGAGAATTCTTGCCTTTTGATTGGGGATCCAAAGTTTGCTTGCTTTTGCAAAAAATAAAATAATTAATAAATCACTCGCATCTGTTGTCATTGATAAAATGAATGATTCTACGATTGATTCTGCAATATTGGTTTTTCCCCAAATAATGCTAGAAAAGATTTGAATTGTGTTTTGTGTTTCTGTGCTTAAATGATCGAGCAAACTTAAAAGATCAATGTTTTCTGATTCAAGTGCTTGATTGAGAATAGTAATTTTTTTATCCTCACTTAAAGTGGTAAAATCTTGTGTTAGGTTCATTAAGCTAAAAATCTCACTAATGGCATTGATGAAAACCTGCTTATGCTCTCGAAAGTCAAGTTTTAGAAGATAAAAATTTCCTAGTAAAACAAGATTTTTAAATTCTTGTAGGTGGATTGCTGTAGTGGGTGTGAGATTTTTCTCTAACAATTCTATATCTTGAATTAGCTCATCAATATGACGATACACAAAAGGATTATGCCATTGAGTGTTAATGCCTGTGAGTCTATTTTGTAACTTTTGTTTCATCAATACAAGCTTAGCTCGGAAAGGTTCATCTTGATATAATTTTTTAGCAATATCATCAAGATGAGATTGTTCTTTTTGGATTGATTGAATGAGATCTTCTGAAATATGACAGAAGTCTTGAGCAATTGAAAGCTCTCTGATAAGAGTTTGAATTTTGTCTAAATAGAGTTTAATGATTGTTTGATGCTGAGTTTTCATTACTTCAATCATCAGATGATTGCTGACAAAAGGATTTCCATCTCGATCCCCGCCAATCCAACTGCCAAGCTTAATAACAGAATGTTTGAGTGGAGATGGGAGGATTTGATTGATTGTCTGTAGGACTTTTTGAGCACTCGGAAGAATAGAATCAATCACAATAAATAAGAGATTATCAAGCTCAAAAAGAACTTCTAGTTTTTGATTTCTAACAAAATGGGTTTGCCAGAGTAAGTGCAATCGATAATTAATATCTTTAATCCTTTGATATTCTCCTAAATCAAAAGCTTTATGCAAATTTTCATAGATACTATGATGTGCTTCTAAAAAAGTTCTTCTGCGAGATTCTGTCGGATGGGCTGTAAAAACAGGATAAAAAACAAGATGGCTGAGAGTTTGCTGAATTTGTTGCTCATTTAATTTGCTATCAATAAGTTTTTGATAGGCTTGAGGAATTTTTTCTAAAGAATTTTTTGATTGAATGCGATAACGCTCTTCAAGGATATTAAGCAAGATATTGTAGAGTGAAAATGCTTTAATCATCTCAAAGGTCTTGTTTTCATAAAAAATTTTTTGAGTGATTTTCTGGGTTGCTTGGGGAGTATTTTCGTTGATGAGAGAAATGAAAAATTCATTGGTCTTAGGATCTACTTTTTCTAGTAATTGAGTCATTAATTTAAAGATAAAATCTCTTTCTTTTTGAAAATTTTTCAAATTTTTTCCTTAAAGTTTTTTTACATTATAGCCTTTCATTGTCGATAAAGTTATGATAAAGTGAGAAAATTTTATAAAGCTTAGGATAAGGAAGAAAAATGCGATTAGATTTTTTACACAATTACCCTCTCAATCAAGAAGCAAATCAAATTTTAATCCGCTCACATTATCCAAATCATAATATTTTTTCACCCATAAATCGAGATTCTAAAATAAATTTATGCAAATCTTTTGGTGCTAATAATAGTGTTAGTTTTGGATTTGATGTTTTTGGGATTTGTGGCATTTTGTCTTATTTGACAAAAGACAGAAAAATTGCTTATGGAGTTGCAAATCATCAACAAATTTGTTTGGCTGCAGAAAGTCTCGGAGGTTTTGAAATCAAGCTTGATCAAGACGGAAATATTTGCTTAGAAAGTCTTGAAAAAGCCATTTTTTCTGGAGCAAAAATTTTTATTTTACCTAGTATTAATCAAGATATTTTTACTCAAAATAATCAACAAGAAATTTTTAACTTTATTCATCAAAGGCAAAAAGATTTTTTGTTGCTTTGGGATATCAGCTTAAGCCTTAGTCTTTGTCAAGAAATCTTACCTTTAGAAAATCAAAAAACTGCCTATTGGTTTCATTCAGAATGTCTAGGATTGCTTCGCGGGTTTGGTTTTTTGTATTTTAGAGATGAGTTTGATTTTCCTTTTATTTTGGAATCTTCTCAAATTTATGAGGCTTTAGAGTTTGCAAAATTAACACGAATTCAAACCAAAGCAATAGATATGAAAAAGTTTTTTACAAAACTAAAAGAAGAATTAAAAAATGATGAAGTTTCAAATTTTGTTCCCCTTCAAAATCAAGCTCCCAATACACTTTCATTAAGATTTTTTAAAATTAAAGCACGCTTATTATTGCAAGATTTATTTATTAAGAAAATCTATGGAGTTAATGGTCAAGAATGTCTTTTTGGGCTTTTTAGACCCTCTTTTGTTTTGCAAAAAATGGGATATGATGATCTTGAGAGAAGAGAACTTTTAGCCGTTTCTTGTGTGGAAGACTTTGATATGGATTTTATTGCTAAAGAGTTGGCTAAAAGCTACCGACAACTCAGATCGCTTGGGGTGTAAAGGGCTTAGATTTTTAAATTTAAAAGATGATCTTCAAAGCAAAAAAGAGGAGAGAGATTATCATTATAAATGATTTCAATGCGTTCAAATGCTTTGAGTTGATTGATGTTTCTTTGTAAAAGTGTTTGAACGCTTCTAAATTGAGTTTGCAGAGAGAGATGGAGTTGTTGATCTTCAAGCCAAACAAATCCAGATATCCCGCCGAGGTTAGGAAAAAGGGCATAAAACTCAAGTTTTGGTAGATTTTTTTTTGTTTTAATTTGAAGAATTTTTTGATGTGCATTTTCATCAACAATGAAGTTGAAAATATTTTTTTGTAATCCAAGAAGCATATTTCCATAAAAAAGGAAACCACTCTTATTTTGTGCGGTTAGGAATTCTTGAATGAGATGATCTTTCCATTGATTAAGCGTTTTATCATCTTGAAGTATAGTTTTGAGTTCATTAGACTTGAGCCTTAATGGTGCAGACTCCATAAGCGAATTTAATCCTTTGGGGTAGGGTGTAAGATTTGAAATGAGTGTGGTTTCTGTAGAACTTTTTGAAATGGTGGCAAAATAGCGCGCACCAACTTGAAGTTCTTTGAGACTTTTGGTTTGCTGAGTGATATTTCCTATTTTGATAGAATACAAATCCTTTCCCTCTTTTTTTAGAATTTTTAAAAGTATGGGCAAAGTATTGTTGAATTCTTTAGAGTGAGCAATTTTATTGAGATTTTGTGTGAGAGATGTAATTTTTTGGATCATTCTGAAGAAATAGAAGCGATAAAATTTGCAATATTAAAAGCAATATTTATCTTAGAATCAAGAGAAAAAGTTTTGCTTTTTTGCGATGAGATGAGTGTTATTGTATTTTTATCAGATCCAAAAGCATTGTGCTGTGATAACACATTAAGACATACAGCAAAACACTTTTTTTGATCAAGCATTTTTTGAGCAGATGCAAGAGCAGTTTGCTGATTAAACTCCGCTTTAAAGCCAATTTTATACAGATGAGGATATTGAAGTGATTCTAAAATATCTTTATTTTTTTTGCATTCAATGATAAGTTCTGTTTGATTTTGTTTTTTAATTTTTTCATTTCGAGGGTTTTTGGGGATAAAATCTGCTATTGCTGCTGTCATAAAAAGATAGGTTGGAAACTGCTGATTTTCTACATTTTTAGTGATGGCTTCAAAATAATCTTCTGTGCTACTAACGCTAGTTTTTTGAATTTCTTGAGGTAGAAAAACTGGAAATGCAGAACTGATAAACTTAACATTTGCTCCAAGAAGATAGAGTGCAATAGCAATCGCACTTGCTTGCAATCCGCTTGAATGATTGCTAATGCAACGAACCAGATCAATGTTTTCTTTGCTGCCACCACCTGTGATGATCACTTGTTTATTTTTCCAAAAAGAATTTTTTATGAGTTCTTTTGTGGTGCTAAAAACAATATCTTCTATTGTGGCTAATGCACCATCGCCTGTTGTATCGCAAGCTAGAGTGCCACTACGAGTTGGGATAATCTGAAAACCTAAGATTTTTAATCGTTCGAGATTGGCTTGAGTGATTGGATTTTGAAGCATTTGTGTATTCATCGCAGGAGCAATGATTTTGGTTGCATTTGATGCCAAAAGAGTTGAGAGCAAAAGATTATCAGCAATACCTGAAGCAATTTTGGCGAGTGTGTTTGCAGTGGCAGGGACTATCAAGATAGCTTCGGCCCATTTGGCATAAGAGATATGATTGCAAGGAATTTGATCTTTAGAATCAAAATTTTTATTCCAAGATTCTGTTTTTGCGTGTAAAACAGGTGTATGTGTGATGGCTTCAAAGCAAAGAGGGGTGATAAATTTCTGACTTTCTTCTGACATCACGACACGAATTTGTGCCCCTAATTTTTTAAGACAAGAGATAATCTCAAGAGTTTTATATATGGCTACTGAAGCACTGATTCCAATTAAGATTTTGCGATCTTGCAAAAGTTTTGTCTCAAAAATCATTCATCATCATCCGTTATATCATATTGCTTAGCAGGGTCAATATAGTCATCAAGTTGTATCATCATTCCAGTGTTCATATTGCGAAAAAGAATATGCCCATCTCTATGTTCATAGTAAATGATCTGACCATTTTCTTGAAAACGCTGGATAGTTGTGTTTTGTGCACCTACCATTTTTCCTTTACCTTTAAAAATATCTTTTCCCAGAATGATATCATCAAAGAGATCGCCATAGGAAACAGAACCAAAAAATTTTTTTGCACTTGGCCATTTTGGCGCACAATCGGCCATAAAACAGATTTTATTCTTAAAAATACTGATATTGCCAATATTATTTCCTAGTTTAAAAAGCTCAATGACAATTCTATCTTCTTCCTTTCTTAAAAGAGCATAATCATAATAAGTCATTACGGGGCTTTTAATTGTTAAAAGCTTGAAATTAACAGGCGTTTGGGGGGCGGGAGATTTTTCTGGCAATTGTCTTACGGGTTGATCGGTGAAAAATCGATGAGTTCCCGCACAAGAATTAAGAAATAAAATTGCCAAAATACCTAAAAAAGTTTTAAATATTTTGGCATTAAGAAGGTTAGAGAAAGACATTTGTTTTGATTTTAGCCTCGATCACCACTGAGAGCACGATACCATACTCTTCCATCAAGTTTTAATTCCATACTGACTTGGCATAATCCATCTTTATAGACAGTTTCAGTAATCTCAGCATTTCTGATTAATGCTTGCACTTTTGTTTTTACGGTTGAATTTTGTAGCACCATATCTCTCACAGTATCTTGAGCATTAACGCGGATACCATACATTTTTTCGCCTAATTGCCTATAAGCATCTACAATCGCAGCTCGCTTTGCAAGTGCAAGAGCCTGAGAAGGCGAAATGGTAGATTCTGGAGCAACTCCCATACCAACTGCACTTAACTCAATAATATTATTTGGAGTTAAAATAGGGCTATTTTGAATCATTGCATCACCTGTTGGAGGGGTATCAGGGTTAGCATCTGATGGAGGTGGAGCATCAAATCGTGTATCTGGCAATGGAGTATCGCCTGGTGCTACTGGAGGGAGGTTGTTTCCTGCGACTAGATTGGGATTGTTAAAACCTACAGGAGGATAGGTAGGAGCTTGCACTGAACCAGGTTGATAAACGGCTGATGGAGGAACTAAGCTTGTATCATCACCACCAAAACCACCAAAATTTCCACAACCAGTAAGCACAAGGGAGCCACTGATAATAAGTGAACCTAACAAAAACCTTCTTGTTGTATTTTTCATACGAAATCCTTTTTAGAAAAATAAGATATGCACATACAAAGCAAAAAGCATTCCAAGTTTTAGATCTTATGAATATGATCAATACAAAGATGAGGATCAAAGGCTACCTCATCTCCAACTTTCAATGTCTTAGAGATGGATTTTAAGTGTAGTTTTAGAATCACTTGTCCAGAAAAAACTTTTAAAATAACACCATCTTTGTGCGTAATTATATCCAAGACTTTTGCAATAATGGGGGTATCTTGATGCGAGTTTTTTGCAAGAGGAATAAAATTTTTCACAGAACCTAATTTTCCATCTTCAAGTTTATGGATTTTGTCTGCAAGCAACAAAACTTCTGCCATATCATGAGAGATTAAAAAGGTTGTCAGATTAAAGTGTTTGAGAATTTTTTTGATATCTATGTATAGTGATGATTTGGTAGAAGAGTCAAGCCCAGAAAATGGCTCATCAAGAAGTAAGATTTTAGGATTGCTTAATATGGCTCTTGCCAAAGCAACTTTTTGACTTTGGCCACCAGAGAGATGCTTTGGTTTTTGTGAGAGAAGATGGGCTAATTCAAATAAGTCAATGATTTCTTCCAGACGATTTTTAAGATTAGTATCAATTCCAAAAGTGATATTTTGATAAATATTAAGATGAGGAAAAAGGGCATAATCTTGAAAGACAAACCCAATTTTACGCTTCCAAATGGGCAATGAAAAATTTTTACTTGAGTCAAAAAAACAATGCGATTGAAAATAAATTTTTCCACTATCAGGAGGAAGAATACCAGCTATCATTCTAAAAATACTGCTTTTGCCACTCCCTGATTTTCCAAAAATTGCGTGAATTAAATTTTCTTCAAAAGAAGTTTGAATTTGCAGGTTAAAAGGTCCATTTTTACCTTGAAGACGCTTTTGAATAGAAATTTCAATCACAAAATACTCCTATTTTGCAAACGAGAAGAAATTAAAATAACCACAAAGAGGAGAGTAAAACTTGTAAGACTGAGAATAATGGCGTAGTGATTTGCTTTTTCATAGTTTAATAATTCTGTTTGAGTGTAAATTGCAATCGAGGCTACTCGACTGACATTTGGAATATCTCCGCCTAACATCAAAACAACACCAAATTCTCCAATTGTATGTGCAAATGTAGTGATAATTGCAAGCAAAATACTTGGAAGAATATTTGGCAATAAAACTAAAAACAGGGTTTTAACTCTTCCTTTTCCTAGAGTGTAGCTAGCTTCTTTAAGATTTGAGGGCAAAGAGGCAAGTGCATTTTTTATGGGATTAATCATAAAGGGAAGAGAAAAAATAACACTGCCAATCACAACGCCAGTAAAACTAAAGGCAAGTTTAATATGAAGTGTATTTTCAAGAAAACTTCCCAAAAAATAATTAGGAGAGAATGTTAGGAGAAGATAAAAACCCAAGACAGTTGGAGGCAAAATCAATGGCAACCAAACCAAAGTTTGCACCAAAAGACTCAAGAAGTTATTTCTATAGGCCAAATAATATCCTAGAGTAATGCCAATAGGCAAAAGAATAATCGTTGTGATCGTTGCAAGTTTTAAACTTAAAATAAGAGGATTTAAAAAATCAGGGTCAAAAAGCAATACCATTTTTCTTCCAAGTAGAACTCTAGAGTCTGCTATAAGATCCTAGAGTATAAGTTTTTATGGATTTGGAATGATGTATCCATATTTTTTAAAAGTAGTTTTTGAGTTGATAATAAACTTAGCAAAATCTCTTGCAAGATTATTTTTTTCACCTCTATTGGTGATGATAAGTGCCTGGTTAATTGGCTGATAAAGTTTTGAATCAATTTGGATAAAACTCATCTGAGGATCATTTTTATCAATAAGACTCAAAGCACCAAACCCCATATCGCAATTTTTTGTTTCAACCCATTGATGAGCTTGAGAAATTGAAGTTGCTTGACGGATAGATGAGCTGATTTTTTGTTTTAGGTTAAGTTTATTTAATGCTTCATTTGCTGCCCTTCCATAAGGTGCTAAATCTGGATTTGGAAGAGCAATATTTTTTGCTCTAAGAGTATCGTTAATTGAGGTAATTTTTTGAGTTTTGCTAAAAAGCACAAGAATTCCTTGAGCATAGATTGTGGGCCTAGAAGAGAGTTTTTCTTGATAAAGTTTTTCTGGATATGAAGTATCTGCAGAGACAAATAAATCAACGGGTGCTTGATTTTTAATCTGTGCATAAGCTTTGCCCGAAGCAAGATAACTGATATCAATTTGATCATTTGGATGATTTTTTAAATAATTGATTTTGATTTCATCTAAAACTTTTGCAAGATTAGCAGCGGCTAATATGTGGATACTTTCACCAAAGACAAAAGTTGATATCAATAAAAATAGGCTTAAAAACAGCTTCATGAGGCATCTCCTTTAATTTTGATTTTTATAATTTAACATTAAAAAATAAATAAGAATCATTGTTGGGATTGAAAGTTATAAATTGTGATTTGTATTGATTTATAAAATTTTTTTTGAATCAAAAGGTGTTTAAAGCTTCCAGAGAAGTTTTTGGATATTTTGTGGTTTTATTTGTTATTAAGACAACAAAAAGTATAGGAGGAATAACGGGTTTATTATTTTATCAATTAAAAAAGAGTAGTTTATGCTCTATAATATTAAGTATTAGGTAGAATTTAGGAAACTTCTGATGATTAAAGTCTAAAATTATTCTATGTGTTGATTTTGTATTTATAGAGATAATTAATAGAAACCACAGATAGTTGATAGTATCATCTTATTAATGAGTTGTTATGGAGATGAGGTTTTGAAAAAAATTTATATAGAGTTAAGTGATTCTTGTGGATTAAAATGTAGTTTTTGTCCAATTGAAAAAAACAAGAGACCAAAAATGACGCTAGATCGGTTTGAAAAAATCATTTTTGAAATTGCAAGCCATAAAATTTTTTCAAAAGCTAGAATTTGCTTGCATATTCTAGGTGATCCTTGCAGGAGATCTGATTTATTAGATTTTATATATATTTTAGAAAAATTTTGCCTTAAACTAGATTTGGTAACAAGTGGATATTATCAAGTAAATGAAAAGATTTTAGATTTTCATTGTCTTAATCAGATTGCTTTTTCTTTAGATGCAGGATTAGATCCTAATAATCCGCAAAAAAAGGATTATCTTGAGAGGATATTGGACTTTTGTGCTTTACATATGCACAAAAGATCTAAAAGTTTTATCAATCTGAGAATGCAAAATATTTCTCTTGATAAAAATCGAGTATTCTTGAATCAAATTTTTAGTTTTTTCAAGATACAGCCAAATTTTTCATGTTTCTCTAGAATAAAACTCGCAGAATATATTTTTTTAGTGATCACTCAGAATTTTCAATGGGCTGGATTTTCTGAAGATTTTACAGAGAGAAGGTTTTGTCACGGAGTAAAAAATCAAGTTGGTATTTTATCTGATGGAAGAGTAGTGCCTTGTTGTATTGATGGAAGTGGAAAGATTGTACTCGGGGATATCAGATATCAAAAGCTTGAAGAAATTTTAAATTCAAAGCGTGCTATTGCAATGAAGCAGAGCTTTGAAAGAGGGGTTGCATTAGAACCTCTCTGTCAAAACTGTCATTTTCCTATTAAGAGCGAGATTTAAATTTTTCTTGAAAGAAATAAACGCCATAGCAAATAATGATGAAAATAATTGTTGAGATAATTGCAATTTGTTGTGTAGAATCAAAGCAGCAGCCAATGATAGAAAGACCGCATAAAGTCAATGCAATTATAGGAGTGTATGGCATAAATGGGGTTTTGTAATAAAGCTTGTCTTTTTCTTCTTTAGAGCATTTTCTGTGAAAATTAAATTGCGCTAAACTCACTGACATCCAAGTAAGAATATTTGTAAATCCAGAAACTCCAATGAGTGTTGCAAAAACAATTTCTGGAGCAAAGACCAAGGAACCAAGAGCACTTAGACTACCTAACATAGAAAAGATAACGGCATTAACAGGTATGCCACGATGATTGATTTTGCCAAAAAAAGCAGGAAGCTTTTTCTGATTGCTTAGGCTCCAAAGCATTCTCGAAGAAGCATAAAGACCAGAATTGCTTACAGAGAAAATAGCAATAATAATTACAAAATTCATAATATCAGCAGCAAAAGGAATTTGAAGTCTATTGAGAACGGCAACAAAAGGGCTAGTTGTAAGACTTGAGTCGTTATGAGGTAAGAGGGTTGCAATGATAAAAACTGTTCCGATAAAAAATAAAATCAATCTCCAAAGTGTTGCACGAATTGCTTTTGGCATAGATTCTTCTGGGTTTTTGGTTTCGCCAACAGCAACACCGATAACTTCTGTTCCAGAAAAGGCGAAATTTACAGCTAAAATAGTCATTAAAACACCACCAGCACCATTAGGAAACCAGCCATCAGCATAGAAATTAATAAAAGTTTGACTAAAACCAGTTGTGAAGATTTTATAAAGAATAACAGCTATACCGAGAATGAGGAAGATAATCACAGCCATGATTTTGATGAATGAAAAAATAAATTCTCCCTCGGCAAAAATTTTGACTGTCCAAATGTTGAGCATGAAAATTATGATACCAAAAATTGTCGCCCATATCCACACAGGGGTATCAGGAAACCATTTTTGCATTAAAAGTCCTACAGCAGTAAATTCACCTCCTAGGGCAGCAACCCAAGTGAGCCAGTAAAGCCAAGTTACAACATAGCCTGTTGATGGACTAATAAATCGATGCGCATATTCTCCAAAACTTGAAGTATGCGGAAAGCGTGAACCAAGCTCTCCAAGGCTCAGCATTACGGTATAAACGATAACAGCACCAATACAATAAGAAAGAAGGGCACCAAGAGCTCCAGCATCATAAAGACTTTGCCCTGTGGCTACAAATAGTCCTGTGCCAACTACGCCACCAAATGCGATCATCATTAAGTGGCGATTTTTCATAACACGATGAAAATCGTGTTGCGATTTATGCTCTGATTGATTTGTTTCTTTCATTGATTTGCCTATAAATAAAAATATTTTTTTAGCTTTATTTAAATAAAAATCCTAAATATAGATAAGAAGTATCAAAAAATAAAAAAACCCATAAAACTAGAACTTCATTATTTGGATTTATATTCTGACTTATAAACTAAAAATAAGTTTTATTGAAAAGTTGTTCCGCCATCGATAATAATGGTTTGTCCTGTAATCCAAGCACTTTGTTTTGGATCGCAAAGAAAATAAGCAGCACCTGCTAAATCCTCAGGAGACCCCATTCTCTTTAGAGGAGATTGCGCTTCAACTTTTGATTTAATCTCATCATAGTCAGGGAATGCACGCAATGCATCTGTATCAATAGGACCACCACTTACAGCATTTACACGAATTCCAAATTCACCTAACTCAGTGGCTGCGTATTTTACGATAGTCTCTACAGCATTCTTTGAGTTTCCATGTCCAGCATAGTTTGGCATATAGACAAGATTTCCTGTAGAAGAGAGTGAAATGATTGCACCACCACCTATTTCTTTCATACGCTTAGCTGCTTCTTGGGCTCCAACCACAAAAGCTAAAACAGTGGCTGTATAAATGTTATTAAGGCCTTTTGGTTTTAGTCTCATAAATGGAGCAAATCCTCCAACAACACTACGACCATAAATAATCGCATTAGAAATAAAAAAATCGACACGATCAAAATCAGCATCAATTTTTTGAAAAAGTTCAATATATTGCTCTGGTTCAAGCACATTTAGAGGGTAGAAACAAGCTTTGATTCCAAATTTTTCCTGAAGATCTCGAGCAATTTTCTGAGCTTCTTCTTCGTTTTTGTTGTAAGTGAATGCAACATTAACACCATTTTGAGCAAATTTATAGAGAATAGCCTTGCCAATACCTCTAGTCGCTCCACTAATTACAAGAGTTTTTCCCTTCATATGTTCTGTTGTGATCATAATAGCACCTCGTATTGTTTTAAAGTCTCTTCAATTAACCTAAAATGCTCTTTGCTTGGAGCAACCAACGGCAAACGGTATTCTAAATTATCAAGTAATCCACAAATATGCATCGCAGCTTTAATGGGAATAGGGTTGCTTTCGCAAAATAAAACTCTATTTATAGCATAAAGTTCATTATTTATAGCTTTAGATTCGGTTAATTTTTGAAAAAGTGCTAATTCTGTAAGAGTTGCAACTTTGTCTGGTAATAGATTTGCCGTGACTGAAATGACACCCTGACCACCATTAGCAAGGATTGGAAAATTAATCAAGTCATCACCACTAAAAATAGCTAAATCTTTTTTGTAAGTATTGAGTTCGATGACACTTTGCATTTGACTATCAGCTTCTTTAATAGCAAAAATATTTTTGACATCATCATAAAGGCGTCTTGCAGTTGCAGGTTCAATATTTACGCCTGTTCTTCCTGGAACATTATAAAGCATAAGAGGAATTTCGATCGAGTTCGCTACTGCTTTATAATGCTGGTATATTCCTTCCTGAGTGGGTTTATTATAATAAGGACTCACACAAAGAATTGCATCAGCTCCGCATTTTTGCGCAAATTGTGCTAATTCAATTGCTTCTTGAGTGGAGTTGCTTCCAGCTCCAGCAAGCACTTGAGTTTGAGTATTTTTGCAAGTTTCAACAGCAATTTCAATGCAACGCATATGTTCTTTATGGCTTAATGTAGCTGATTCTCCTGTGGTGCCTACGGGGACGCAAATTTTAGTTCCATATTTGATTTGTCTTTGAATCTGCTTAATATAACCTTCTTCATCAATTTTGTTATTTTTAAATGGTGTAATTAATGCCACGCCAGAGCCATTCATTTGGTTTCTCCTTTTAATATAACCGTTGTTGCATTTTTTGGGATAAGATATTTTTTTGCCACTTGTATTAAGTCAGAGATTTGTAAGGCTTCAAAATCCTTTTCATAATCAAGCAAGGGTTTAATATCTCCTCTTGCAAAGTAACTTCCAAAAAGAGAAGAAACGCTTGAGCTATCTTCCAGACTATTATAAAACTCTGCTTTGGTGTTGATTTTGAGTTTATCTAAATCTTCTTGAGAAACTTTTCCATTTTGCAAATCAGAAATGATTCTTTCTATTTCTTTTTTAATTATATAAGCATCAACTCCTTGATTTGCTACTGCAATAAACATAAATACCCCTTCATTGATCAAATCTAAATTATAGCCATAGATTTGGTTAGCAAGTCGTTTTGAATCTACCAAATCTCGATATAGTAGGCTGCTTTTCCCATTGCTTAATAATAATGAGAGTGCACTGAGGGCAATCTGGTCTTTATGATTAAATGGAGGGATTTTGAAGCCTAAAGCAAAATATTCTACAGGTGTATCTTTGTAAATGATGGCTTCTCGCGGTCCATCTTGATCTGGTTCTTTGGCAAAAACCTCTGGAATGGGAGTATGATTTTTAATTTGTCCAAAATATTGCTCTACTTTTTGAAAAACTTGGGAAGGATCAACATCGCCTGCTACTAGCACAATAGCATTTTGTGGTTGATAATAAGTATCGTGAAAGTCTTTAATATCTTGAATCTTCCAATTTAAAATATCATCCATAAATCCAATAGGTGTCCAATGATAAGGATGATATAAAAATGCAGTGTTGAAAAAACGGAAGTAGAGGTAACCAGTAGGAGAATTGTCTGTCCGCCATCTTCTTTCTTCGGCGACCACATTGCGTTCTGGTTGAAATTCTGAATCCTTAAGAGTGAGATTTTCCATCATCTCAGCAAAAAGCTCAAGGGATTTATCAAGGTTTTGAACAGAAGATTTAATAAAATAATGTGTATAGTCAAACCCAGTGGAGGCGTTATCAACCCCACCAAATTTTTTTACAATCTCATCAAACTCTCCTGCATTGAGATTTTTTGTGCTTTTAAAATTCATATGTTCAAGCATATGGGCAATTCCACTCTTCCCCATCACCTCGTTTCTTGAACCCACTTTATAAAAAACATTAGTTTGAATTACTTGAGAGTGATTATTGATAGGAATAACAACTATTTGCAATCCATTTTCTAGTGTTTTGGTTTGAAAACTTGGTAAACTATTTGCAAAAATATTGCTCATAATAACTCCTAAAAGAAAGAAAATTTTTTTCATAAATCTACCCCAATTGCTTGAGAAATATTTTCAAAACCATCTTGTTTAAGAAGAATAGCCAAATCTTGATTAATATTCTTACAAAGGCTCGGACCCTTATAGATAAAGCTTGTAAAAATTTGCAAAAGAGAAGCACCCATACGAATCCTTTTGTAGGCTTCATTGGCATTATCAATTCCTCCTGCACTAATGAGTGTTGTTTGGCTAAAAAAGTTTTGAGCCAAAATCTTAAATACTTGATAGCTTTTTTCTTTAATTGCTAACCCGCTAATTCCACCTTTATCTTTTGGGAAAGGCACAAGAGAATAATCAATGCTTGTATTTGTAGCGATAATACCGCTTGCTTTCTTTTGAATTGCTTTTTCGCAAACTTTTAACATATCCTCTATTTGCATATCTGGAGAAATTTTAAGAAAAATAGGCTTTTGAGTATATTCACGCGCCATTGAAAAGAGCTCATCGACAAAACTGATATTTTGTAAATCTCGTAGGTTTGGTGTATTTGGAGAACTGAGATTAAAAACATAATAATCCCCCAAGTGCTTGAAATCTAAAAAAACTTCTTCATAAGAGCGCAATGCATTCTGGATTGGCACATCTTTGTTTTTTCCGAGATTGATACCAAGTGGAATTTTAAAAGGATAAATTTTTGAGAGTCGCTGAGAGATGTTGGCTGATCCGTCATTGTTAAATCCCATTGCATTTTGGATGCTTGATTCTGCAATATGTCTCCATAATCTTGGCTTATCATTTCCTGCTTGAGGATATTTTGTGATAGTGCCTAGCTCAAGGTATCCAAATCCTAAGGTTGCTAATCCTTCTATCATTGTTGCATTTTTATCAAATCCAGCGGCCATGCCAATCGGATTGCTAAATGAAATTCCGCAAACTTCATTTTTAAGGATAGGATTTTGATAAAAAAATAGTTTTAAAATAAAATCCTGTATCAAGGGTTTATTAGCAATATGTCGAAGAAAAATTTCAGAGAGAGTATGAGCGTACTCAGGGTCAAATTTAAATAGAATATCGCGAATTAAAGCATACATTACCAACCTCTCATAGCCATAAATTTAAGATTGAAGGATTTTAGTGCTGATTCCATACCGCGGTATCTCCATTTTTTTTGATTAAATATACATTATAGGGTTCGATAAAAGTGCTTTGTTCCATTCCTGGGCTACCAATAGGCATTCCAGGAACTGCAAGTCCTAGAGAATCCCTTGGAGGTTTTTTGAGAAATTTTTTAATATCTTCGACAGGAATGTGACCCTCAAAAACATAATTATTGATGATTGCTGTATGACAGCTTTGAAATTCAAATGGAATATGATATTTTTCTTTGATTGATATCATTTGATGATGATTGACTTTTTTAATGGTCAGAGGAAAACCATTTTTGTCCATATAATCTGCCCATTTGTTACAACATTCGCAGTTAGGATCTTTATAGAGAATATTTTCTTGAATAGTTTTTGATTTTGCATTGAGGTTTTCTGTAAAAAATAGAGCGCAAACCGCAAAGAGTAAGAATGAGGAGAGCAATTTGAAATATTTTTGCATTTTCACTTCCCTTTTTGCTAAAATGATGCCAAATTTTAACATAAAAAAATAAGTTAGTTTAATCGTTATTAGAAAAATCAAGGATTATGCGTGAGGTTAAATAGGATTGTTATTGCCTTTGCTGTGTTTTGTTTTGTTGGCCTAATGGCGGCTACTCCTACAATTCCTACCGTTAATCTTGCCCTCACTGCACCTGATACTCCAAAACAACTTGTAACCACTTTAAATGTGGTGCTTGTCTTAACCTTGCTTGTATTGGCGCCATCTTTGGTGTTAGTGATGACGAGCTTTACAAGACTTATCATTGTTTTTAGCTTTTTACGCACTGCACTTGGCACACAGCAGAGTCCGCCAACTCAAATTCTTGTGTCTTTAGCTTTGGTATTGACATTTTTTATTATGCATCCTGTTGCAAAGGAGTCTTATGACAACGCAATTAAGCCCTACTTGGATAATAAAATTTCTTATGAAAAAGCCTTTGACTTGGGTGTGGAACCTTTCAAAAAATTTATGCTTAAAAATACGAGAGAAAAAGACTTGGCTTTGTTTTATCGAATTAGAAATTTACCCAATCCTGAATCCGAAGCACAAGTATCGCTTGATATTCTTATTCCAGCTTTTATGATCTCTGAACTCAAAACAGCCTTTCAGATTGGGTTTTTACTTTACCTACCTTTTTTGGTGATAGATATGGCAGTTAGCTCAATTCTTATGGCAATGGGAATGATGATGTTGCCGCCCGTTATGATTTCTCTTCCTTTCAAGATTTTGGTATTTGTGCTTGTTGATGGTTTTAATCTCTTGATTGGAAATCTTGTTGCAAGTTTTCATTAGATAGTTAAAATCTTTAGCTTTATTGATACCTGTGAAGTGATATTTAGTCATTATATTTGATTTAAAAATCATTTTATTAATATAAAAGGTTAAAATCCAGCATAAAGAATAAGCCCTAAAAAATCTTATCCTTGAGATAAAATTTCATTGATGCGGATAATAGTTAATTTTCGTAATATTTATGCTTTTAAATTTTTATATTGCAAACCTATACTAAGCTTTCTGTATAACTTTTTTGCACAAAGAACAAATCAATAAAACCAAATCATGATAGAAAGATTGACTTCTGATAAAA
>X103_Eurasian_Blackcap__coassemble_169_pt1 | contig 78988 bp, 62 predicted proteins | sample X103_Eurasian_Blackcap__metabat2_low_PE_003 | metagenome-assembled genome bin X103_Eurasian_Blackcap | reverse complement strand
ATTAAGATTTTTGATTTCTACGCGTGTATAAAACTTTTTGTCCCCCTTAGGACGGATGGAAACATTTGCATCACAACGAAAACTACCTTCCTGCATATTTGCATCACTAATGCCAAGAAATCTCACGATAGAATGTAGTTTTTTAAGATAAGAAACAGCTTCATCGCTACTACGCATATCAGGTTCGCTGACAATTTCCAAAAGAGGAGTACAGGCTCGATTGAGATCTACTTTTGAGTGGTTATCTTCGTGAATATTCTTTCCTGCATCTTCTTCCATATGAGCTCGAGTTACATTGATAGTCTTTTTTTCGCCATTGACATTGATTTCAATTTTACCTTCACCAACAATAGGAATTTCATATTGACTGATTTGATAGCCTTTTGGTAGGTCTGGATAAAAATAATTTTTTCTTGCAAAAATAGAGTTTTGATTAATTTTGGCGTTAATAGCTGTACCAAAGGCGATGGCTTTTTTTACAACTTCTTTATTTAGGACAGGCAATGCCCCTGGTAGTCCAAGACAGGTTGGACAAGTATTTTTATTTGCTTCTTCACCAAAACTAGTAGGACAAGAGCAGAAAATTTTTGTTTTTGTGTTGAGTTGGACATGCACTTCTAGTCCGATGATAGTTTCAAATTGACTCATAGAAAACTCCTTAATCTTTAATGTTATCCGGTGATTCTTGTGAGGATTGTTTAGCGTTATCTTGTGCAGTAACAATACTAAAACTTAACTGGTTGAGTTCAGTGTGTTTCTTAATGTAGGCATTGATTTCATCAAGATTTATTTTTTGAATTTCATCTAATTCTTTTTTATTAAAATCAAGTGGCAATCCCAAGTAATAATTAAAAAACTGACGATCAAGCCTTTGAGAGAGCGTTTCTGTTCTTAATGGCTCACTGCCAAGTAAAAATTGCTTTGCTCCATCAAGTTCGGCCTGAGTGATTCCATTTTTAACAAAATTAGCAATTACCTCTCGAACTATCTTGATTGATTCTTCTTGGTTTTCTAATTTTGTTTGCAAATAACCAGATGCGTAATTAATAAGCTTTCCTGTATTGATTCTCATATATGCAGAATAGGCTAAACCTCGTTTTACGCGAATTTCTTCCATTAATCTTGATCCAAAACCACTAGACCCAAGCACAAAGCCTAAAATTTTTGCTTTAGCGCTTTCAAGTGAGAGATTTTGAAGTTCAAAAGGTGAGCCAAAATAAATGTAGGCTTGCTGAGTTTCTTTATGAAGTATTGTCTCTTCTTCTGAAGGATTGGCTTTAAAATGCTGTGAAGGAGAGGTGCTGCCTGTTTTTAGCAGAGAAAGAGTAGGGTGCAAAATTTGAAGTGTATCTTTTTCGTTGATATCTCCTCCTAAAACAATCACAAGCTTTGATAAAACAAGATTTTTTGCAAAATAATCTTTAAGATTTTCTAATGTGATTGCCTCTATAGTTTGTGCGGTGGGTTTTTGAGAAAATGGTGTATTTTTAAATAAGATTTTTGAAAGATTTCTATTCGCAAGATAATCAAAGTCATTTTCCTTTGCAAGTAGGGAATTGATAGCATCTTGTTTAACCTTTTGTAGTGCTGTGTCTGTAAGATTGATATCAGAAATTAGAAGAGAGAGCAGTTTGATTGCATCTTCTTTTTTTTCTTTAAGAAAACTGAGCTGAATGTTAAGTGTATCTGGGCCTTTATAGGCTGAAAGATCAATCGCTCGTTTGTCAAGTTCTTCAGAAAATTTAATGGCACCAAGAGTTTTTGTTCCTTCATTTAGCAATCGAGCAGCAAGTCCTGCAATTCCGATGTGTTGGCCATCGCTAACGCTTCCGCCACCAACGAAAGTAAGGCGCATAAAGCCAGTCGGAACAAGAGATGAATGTTCAAAAATAATAGGGATTTGCGTATCCTTTATGGTAAATTTTGTCAGAGAAGTTTGTGCTTGCATTAGAACTCCTAAAAAGATAAAAATACAAAGAATTTTTTTCATTTTGCCTCTTGTAGAATGTAATGATTTTTTAATTATACCATTTAGAATTTTACTTTGGGTTTCTGATAGAGGTATGAGAGTGGCAAAAGTTTAATTAAATTGAAATCTAATCTCATATTCGAAAATATGAGATTGAAAAAAATTATGATTTAAGATGGCTATTATGCGGATTGGCATTATGAGGATTCCCAGTGATGCCAATATGTTGCACTTCTCCTGTATCTGTGATAAGGTAAGCTTGTCCAAAACCTTTAACAAATCTTCCATTAAGAAAAGTGAGTTCAATGAGGTAAAAATCATTAAAATTACGGATAGTTTTAATCCCTCCTGATCCTCCCATTGAGTCTTCTAGCCAATCAAGAGCTTTGGTAAAAATAGGGTTTTCTCTTGTGATAAACTCTGCTTTTGCTCTATATTTAAGTCTTTTTCTCAAAATAATAGATTTTGCTTTACACTCATCTTCTAAAAACATAATTTCAATTTTATCAGGATGCGTTTTAATGTTTTCAAAATGTTCTGCGGTTGCAGAAATATAAATGTAATTTTTTTCATCAAGCTGAATTAGCGGTGCATATGATATTGTAGGAAGTCCAGATGGTGAAATTGTTGAAAGAAGAATTGATCCAAAACTTTGTTTAAAGGATAAAATCTCTTTTTTTACATCTTCATATTTGAGTGTTTTTGATACTGATTGACACAGCTCGATAATAGCATTTTTTATGGTACCTGCATTGGCTCTTTGCGGAAACTCAATCCTTAGTTTTTCTTCATTAAAATCAATATCAAGTCCATCAAAATCAACACCTACAAGCTTGGCGTTTTTTACTTCTTTTGTGTTGCCAAATTTTTTACAAAGATCAATCAACTCTGCTTGATGGTGTTGATTCATATGTTCTAAAATACTTGAAAAATCCATTAATAACTCCTTATTTTATTTTTTAAATTGCCAACCACCCACCCCAAAGTGGTGTTAAAATCGATATCTTCCTTCAATAAAATAACTCCTTCCTTGACCTATAAGAAAGGCATAACCGATAATTTCATCACTTTTATCTTGATTATAGAATGTGTAATAAAATGTATCAAAAAGATTGCGTATTCCAGCAGAAATAGAGAAGTGTTTGATTTTGAAATCAACCCCAATGTCAGTGAGACTATAGGCTTTAATTTTGTTTTGAGCAATGTCTCTTTGTGATCCGATAAAAGAATTTTGTATCCAAACTTTCCACATCGGATTAAAATTATAATTGATTCCTAGAGTTGCTTTGTAATTGCTTACATAGGGAATTAGCTCCCCTTTTTTACCTTTTTCTGCGCTGCCTTGAAGAATTCTTGCATCAATATAAGTAAAACTTTCATTAAAGCTTAAGGAGTTGTTGAAGAAGTTTTGTTCGCTCGCAATTTCAATTCCAGTTCTTTGAGTTAAACCATAATTTCCTACTTTGAAACCAGCGCCTGTATGGGGACTTCCGATTGTATAGATTTCGTTTTGAGTGAGAGTGTAGAAAAATGTGGCTAAAAACATCGCGTGATCATTTGCAAATAACTTAGTCCCTAATTCAAAAGTATCATAAGTTTCTGATTTGACATTTGTATCAAGATAATTATTCTTAGATCCTGTTCCAGATCGATAGGTGAGATTATCTGGATTAGGAGAGCGAAAACCTCTTTCATATTTAAAATAAGCATCACCAATGCTGAAGGTGTATTTTGGGATAAATTCTAGAGCAAAGTTATGTCTTAAATCTGAAATATCTTTTTGAAGATTGTAAATGGAGGTTATTGGGATTTGTTTATTGTCTGTTAAAGTGGTCATTTGAAGAAGCATATGATTATCAAGCGTGCGATATCCTCCATACCAAGATAGTTCATACCGACCCCCGCCTGTGAGAGAAAAAGAGTCTGTAAAGTTGTATTTTTCGATTGCATAGATAGAGTTACTCCATTTTTTTGCAGTTACATAACTATTGATTTGGTGGTTATAGCTATTAATCGATGTGTTTCCAACCAAAGAGACGCCACTCCAATCAATTTGAAAATTTAATTTTCTGATTCCTTGATTAAAAATGCTGTCCAAACCAAGCATAAAAATTCCATTTTTATGTTTAAGGTCATATCTGGCTTCTAAACCAGTTTTTATATCAGTAAAATAGCTTCCTTGTTGATCGGCACTTGTTTTTCCAGGAAGCTGAAATACTTGATAGGTATAGCCATAAAAATTCTGTATATTGCGATCGTAATAAGAATTGTAATATTGAAAAAAAGTTTTTATGTTGATTTTGTGATGTTCATTTGGTTTTATGTCGTAGTTTAATGAGGCCGAAACTCTATCTTGAGTCATATGAATATCGCCATCACCAGCCTTTGTTCCATCAGATTTACTTGGATTTTTTATTTCGCTAAATCTTAAAACTGGGGTTGTGGTAACCAATCCTCTATAGTAATTAACATCAAGATATAGGCTATGGATTTCATTGAGATCCCAAGTGAGATTTCCCCCAATGTTAAAGATATGCTTTAAATCCCCTTTTCTGTATCCTTCTTGATAACCATAGCGACCGCTAAGACTATAGTATAAACCTTTAGTGATTTTATCACCAATTCTAAAATTCACTTGTGGATTTGATCCATCAGAATAAATGTAATTTATTCCTGTATCAATACTGAGTTTTTCATAGCGTTTTTTTGTGATAATATTTACAACACCTCCTCTTGTTCCATTCCCATACATCACTGCACCACCACCAGGAAGTATCTCGATACTTTCTATGTCATTGACATTGATGGTGTTAAGTGGTGTAACACCATGTGAGGAGTCAAGCATATTAAGAGGTATGCCATTATAGAGCACTTGAGTATTGACATTAGCACTCGATCCTTGTCCTCTTAGATCGATATTTTGCCCCATACCTGTATTGCTAAAACCTGTGAATGGAATATAAGAAATAATTTGTTCCGTAGAGTTATAGCCTTTATTTTGAATCATATCTTGATCAATAGTGTATAGATTTCGATTGAGCTCATCAAGTTTTGTTGAGAAACCGCTGATAGTGATTTTGTCGATATTTTTTGTTTCTATGTGATTTTTATCTGTATTTTCTTCTTGTGAAAAGCTAGCAGAAGTTGAAATCAGAGAAAAAATCAAAATAGATTGCATTGTTCTTATGTGATTCATTATTACCATTCCTTAAAAATAATATAATAATTATAAGAATTGTTATTATAATTAATAAAAATAAAATAATGCTTAAAAATACTCTTTATGAAATAAGATTTTTAAGGAATAGGGCTATTTGTGCATTTTGTTTAAAAGATGCTATAAAAATAGAGAAGAGGAGTATTTCTAAAATCAATGAAAGTTTTAGAAATACTATGAGAATAATAAATTTTAAGTTTTTATAAAAATACTAAAATTATTTTTCTAAGAAGCTTTTAATATTTTGAAAAACTTTTTTTATAAGTTGTTTTCTTGATTGATCATACCCCCAAGCAATGTGAGGAGTTATTAAAATCTTATGCTGAATTTTTGGGTTAAGAAAAGGATGATTTTCTCTCATTGGTTCTTTTTCTAAAACATCGGTTCCAAAAAAAATGTTTTTATTTTCTAAAACCTCACTAAGATCCTCTTCATTAACAATACCACCACGACCAGAATTGATTAAAATAGCTCCTTCTTTCAAGAGAAGAAGTTCTTTTTTTTGAATGAGATTAGAAGTTTTTGGTGTTAATGGAGAATGAATAGAGATAATATCGCAAGTTTGAAGCAAATCTTGGAGTGTCAGCATTGTATAATTTACATTCTGTTGAGTTCCGCTAACTGAATGATAATAAAGTTCGCAACCAAATGTATCCGCGAGTCTAGCGACTTCTTTGCCTATGTCTCCTAGCCCAATGATTCCCCATTTTTTCTCATTAATATTGTGAAGTCCTTGAGCGATATGGGTAAAAGATGCGCTCTTAGCCCAGTTGCCATTTTTACAAAAATGATCATAATAAGCAATTTGAGAGAGAAGATTAAGCGCCATTGTAAGCGTATGTTGCGCGACACTCTTGGTTGAATATCCAGCAACATTTCTTACTTCTATGTTGTTGTTTTTGCAGTATTCCATATCAATGATATTTGTTCCCGTTGCAGTAACAGCAATGAGTTTTAGTTGAGGGAGCTTTTGCAATAAATCCTTTGTGAGAATAACTTTGTTTGTCATAATGATATCCGCATTTTTTACACGCTCATAAGTTTGGTTTTCATCAGTAAGACCATAACTTGTAAAATCTCCGAGCTTGTGAAACTCGCTTAAGTCAGCACCGCCGAGTGTATCTGCATCCAAGAGAACAATCTTCATATTTTTCCTTTATTAAGTGAGATGATTTCATTATAAAAAATGAAAGTTAATTTTTAATTTTTTGATTTTTTAGCTTGTAGAGAGAAGTGAAAAAGAGATCAAATACCTCCCGCAGGAGGAGGTAAGTTAGAAGTCCATTTTAAGGCTGAACCAATAGTTTCTTCCAGGCAAATAACGCTGATAGGCATTGACATATTTTGTTCCATCACTAGATAGTGTAAGGTCGATAAAATTTGTATTGAGTAGGTTATTGATACTGAAAGTAGCAGTGAAGAATTTAAGAAATTTGTAACTAATTGCCCAATCAAGCAAGATATAGTTTCTATAATATTCCCCTAGAATATCTCGAGGATTACCTCCGCGATTTGAGGGTAATGTAGGAGTGAGAAAGTTTCCTGTTAATCGTAGGTAGGTGTTTAAATTTTCATAGCGGTAATTGGCCTTAGCCATAAATTTATGCTTAGGAATGCTATTGACAGGTAATCCCTTATTCTGACCAGATAATTGTTCAGTATAAGTGAAGGCATAGCTTGTATCAAAGCTTAAGCCATAAAATGGTTTTGTTTGCAAACCAAATTCGAATCCAGCCATGTAAGATCTTGCCACATTATCATAATACACGCATTCGGTAGCACCACAAGTGAAGCCTCCTAAAATTCCAGCACCTTGCGAGACGGTATTTGTTTGGATTTGATCTGTAAAATCGGTGTAGTAGGTGGTTGCAGTGATATAGACAGGTTTTGTATCAAAGATGAAACTAACCTCATAGTTCCAGCTTTTTTCAGCTTGAAGATCTTTTGATCCATAATAATATCTTCCACTATTATCTATATTATAAAGACCATTATAGCTTTGTGAGAGACTAGGCACTTTCATACCGCTTGCAACCCCCATTTTAATTGTAAACCAAGAAGTTGGATTGACATTGACATAAAATCTTGGGTTTGGACGAGCAGCATAGAGATTGGCATAATTATATCGGAGTCCGAGAGTTGTGGATACATAGTTGTTGATGAAGTATTGCCCTTCTGCAAATACGGCAAATTGATGCATACTTCGTTCAAAATTTTGAGCCCTGATAGTGAGATCTTCATAAAGATAATATAATCCACCTGTTAAATCAAGATCGCCTGCTTTACCAAAACTAAAGCCGTGATTATACATTGAACTTAAGATAATATCTTGGTTTCTTATAAGAGAATTATAGTTAAGACTACCATATGATGAGTTTCCAAATCCTCCTGTTGTAGTATAAGGGATTCTATTTGTTAAAGAATATTGAGCATAGCTTTGCATTTTTCCCCATTGATATTTTCCATTATGAGCTAGGACAAGATTCATTTTATTGAAATCGTTTGTAGAGCTAATAGCATTGCTTGAGGTGTTTAAAGAAGTATTTGTGATGTGATAATATTCTCCATCAAAATAGACGCTATTTTCATCATTAATGATCCAGTCAAGCCTTCCGCCACCATTGTAAGAATACCAGCTTCCAGGAGAGTGTGTGGTATAGGGATTTCCGTTTTTTGAAGGAATTGGGGAGTAAAAGTAATTGGCCCCATTGTATTTACCAGATCCTCTAAGACTTAAGCTTAATTTGTTTTTTACTAATGGCGTTGCGATATATAAATTTGCTCCATAATTATCTCCAAAATTTTGCCTTTGCTCTTGAATAGTGGTATCTAATTGAATGCTACCTGTAAATTTTTGAGGATTTTTCTTTGTAATGATATTAATTACCCCTCCCATTGCATCGGTTCCATAGATAACTGATGCAGGACCGCGTATGATTTCGATTCTTTCAATCATTGAAGCAGGAGGCATAAAGCTTGAAAGAGCGCCATTAAAGCCATTGGTGTTGAAGCCACTATTGACATTTTGTCTTCTTCCATCAATAAGAATAAGCGTGTATTCTGATCCTAGCCCTCTCATATAAATCTGATTTTGTCCTGTTTTTGTCTGTTCGACATAAACTCCAGGAACATCTTGAACTGCATCCCCAATATCTTTTACTGGACGAGAAAGAATCTCTTCACTTGTAACGACACTAATTGATGCAGGAGCATCTTTTTTGTCTTGAGCAAAACCTGTTCCAGAGGTAATAATCGAGTCAAGATCATAGCTATCTTGAACTTGTTTTTTCTTGTTTTCTGTTTTTTCTTGTGATAAAGAAGATGTGCTTGAATCAGAGTAATCTACTTGCTGGTCTTGTCCGTAAGATAATGATGCAAGCACAAGGGATAAAACTAAGAATTTTGATGTTGAATTCTGTCTTTGTGTATCCAATGGAAACTCCTTTTGAAAATAATTATAATAATGGTTATTATATCTAAAAATAAAAAAAATGACTCAAAGTAAATAAAAAATAAATGTAAAAATTTTACAAACTGAATTAAGTATGATAATCAAAGATTCTTTGTGATAAAATTAAATACAAGAGATACATTAGAAGATAGGAGAAGCATTTGAATCCAAAAAATATTTCTGAAATTTTACTTGACTCACTCCCATTTATTAAGCAATTTCGCCATCAAGTGATGGTGTTAAAATATGGTGGGGCAGCGCAGATTAATCCAGTTTTAAAAGAGAGCTTTGCAAGAGATGTTGCACTTTTATACATGCTTGGCATTAAGGTGATTATTGTGCATGGTGGTGGAAAAGATATTAATTTAATGCTTGAGAGGCTTCAGATAAAAACAGAATTCATCAATGGAATTAGAGTAACAAATCAAGAAGCAATGGAAGTTGCAGAGATGGTTTTAAGTGGAAAAATCAATAAAGAACTTACAGATTTACTAAATACTCACGGTGCAAAAGCAGTCGGGCTAAGTGGTAAAGATGGAAGAATTTTTGGCGCTAAGCCAATGGAGCTAGAAGGCATATCAGCAGAGGAACATTTTACAGGAGAGATACAAGAAACTGACTCTCATCTCTTAGAGTTATTGGTTAATGGAGGATTTGTTCCTGTTGTTTCTCCTGTGGCATATGGACAAAATCACAAAGGATATAATATAAATGCAGATTTTGTTGCTTGCTCAATTGCAAAATCTATGAGAGCTTCAAAAGTTATTTTTATGACAGACACAAAAGGAGTATTAGATCAGGAAGGAAACCTCATTTCTTCAATCTCAGAAGTTAGTTTTAAAAAACTTCGGGAGCAGGGTGTGATTACAGGAGGAATGATTCCAAAAATTAGTTCCTGCTTGGAATGCGTAAGGTCAGGAGTAAAGAAAGCGCATATCATTGATGGTCGATTGCAACATAGCATTTTGCTTGAACTTTTTACGAGCAATGGAATTGGGACAGAGATTTGCTAGATTAATTTTTTAGTTTTTTTAAAAATTTTCAGTAAAAAATTTCCTATGAATGCTGGAGTATAAATTTTGATACTTTTTTTGGTGAGTGCAAAAAGATAATAGAATAAAATTTTGCATCGCACAGATATATTTTGATTATAGTGATTTGCTATGATAAATGCTTCCTTGAGGCTTGAAAATCCATTTTTATCACTTGCACCACCAGAATAAAAGCTTGAGATAGTGAGATTACAAAAAGCAAATGAAAAACCATTTCTGTAAAGCTTATAAATTAAATCATAATCACAAGCAAGCTTGTAGTTGAGATTGTAGAGATTTTTTTGGTGTAATGTGGTTCTTATAAAACAATTAGAATGCCCAAAATTATAGAAGAGGCTAAAGAGATCTTCTAAATTATGAGAAGTTTTTTTAATATAGCTTTCGTGATTGTGACAAACTTGCATATCTCCATAAATAACATCAAAATTTTGCAATGAGAGTTGTGAGATTTGAGTTAAAACTTCATGAGAAAAGATCTTGTCTCCACAATTTACAAAGTTAATAAAATCATAGGTTGCGAGTTTAACTCCCCGATTCATCGCATCAAAGATCCCATTATCTTTTTGAGAAAGAAATTTAAATTTAAAATGAGAATGTATTTTATGTGTTGCTTCAAGATAGAGTTGGTGAGAATCTTGAAAATGATGAGTGATATCACAAATAGAAAGAATGGTTTGATAAATGATCTCTTTTGTCCCATCGGTGCTACCCCCATCAATAAGAATATATTCAATCTCTTTGAAAGTCTGATTCAAAACAGAATCCATCGTAAATAAAATTTGCTTAGCATCATTAAAGACAACAGTAATCACTGAAAAATTCAAAATAACCCTCTCTTTCTTCTGTTTTCAAAATATCTTTAGTTCATTATAGCTTGAATTATTTCTAAATCATTTCTATGGACAAAAATTATTTTTTATTCCTTAGAAAAAATTTTATATAAAGGCGTTGGAGAAGGCTAGGTTTTTTATCCGTGTGTTTCATTAATAGTTTTAAAATTTCTTTTCTTTGAAACATAATTGCGCAGTTAATCGGAGTAAATGACCCTGCATTCGGATTTGCTCCATATTTAAGAAGCTTTTCAGCCATTTTATCGTATCCTTTAAAGCAAACGCCTGCAAGTGGGGTTTGGTTTTTATTGTTCATTTGATCGACATTTGCACCATAAGAGAGCAATAAATCTGCTACTTCAAGAGAATTATGATAGCTTGCTAACATTAAGAGTGTATCTCCCTTGTGATTAGAGAAATTGACGCTGAGGCCGTGATCAAGCATAATTTTTAAAGATTCTACGTCATTATTTCTTGCAAAATCAAAGGCTTGGGCACAGAATTCCTCCATTCGTTTTTCTTCCTCTGGGGTGAGAGAATGAGGATTTGTTTGCTCTTTTAAATGTTCTGAAGAGCCGTTTAAGTCAGGGTGCATAAAATTTTCCTTTGTGGGGTTTGGAGATAAATCTCACTGCAAACTATAGCAAAAAACTTAAAAACTCTGTAAAATTAATACAAAAAATAGGATTGATACTTTTGAGAATTATTCATCTTGCGGTTTTGTTTAGTGGAAATGGGAGCAATGCAGAAAATTTAGTCAAAACTCTTCATCAAAAAGAATGCAAAATTAATGATGAAAAAATAAAATTTTGCGTTGTTGCTGGATTTTGCAATAAAAAAGAAGCTTATGGAATTGATCGCCTAGAGAAAATGGGGATACAAAGCATCGTTGTTGAACATCAGGCTTTTTCTACGAGAGCGGATTTTGAAGAGAAGCTGTCTTCTGAGATTGATAGGTTTTGTCCTGATGTATTGCTTTTGGCAGGATTTATGAGAATTCTTTCTGGTGATTTTGTTAAAAAATATTATATTTTAAATATCCACCCATCTTTGTTGCCAAAATATAAAGGTGCATCTGCAATGAAAGAAAGCTTTGAAAGTGACGATGAAGAAGTTGGCGCAAGTGTGCATTGGGTAAATGAAGAACTTGATTCTGGAGATTTAGTTTTGCAATTAAGTCGGAAGAGACAAAGAGGGGAAAATTTTGAAGATTTTAAAAAAGCTATTCATCAGCTTGAGTATGAGCTTTATCCTCGTGCTGTTGTAATGGCAGTTGAAAAATTATTAAAGAAGGAAGATAATGGATGAGGTAGTTTTACATTCTCATTTTGTGACATTTTCAATCATTGCTATTTTGATTGTTGTTGCTCCATTTTTATCTAAAATCACTCGCATTCCTGTCGTGGTTGTTGAGATGATGCTTGGAGCATTTGGTGTTTATTTTGGGGTATTTCACCCTACAGAAGCTGTTGGTCTTTTTGCAAAAATTGGTTTCTTATTTTTAATGTTTTTATGTGGTATGGAGGTGGATTTAAGAGGATTTAAGCAACTTGGAAAGAAATTTTTAAAGCAAGCTTGTTTGTATTTTGTCATTCTCTATGCTGGAGCAGGTATTGTTGTCTTTTTGTTTCATTTACCAAAGATTTTTATCGCCGCTTTTCCTGTGATGAGTCTAGGAATGATTATGACTCTTGTTCGAGATTACGGAAAAGATGAGCCGTGGTTGAATTTAGCTTTAAAGATGGGAGTTGTCGGAGAATTAGTTTCTATTGCTGTGCTTGTTTTTATCAATGGAATTTATTCGTATGGTTTGACGCTAGAGCTTTATAAGACTCTTTTTGTTCTTGTGATGTTTATTCTTGCTATTGTTGCAATTTTTATGATAGTGCGCGTTTTGTTTTGGTGGTTTCCAAATTTCAAAATTTTCATTATGCCACATCAAGATGGTCAAAATCAGGATATTCGTTTTTGTATGATGTTGTTTTTTGGATTAATCGTTGTGGTAATGAGTTTGGGATTAGAAAATGTTCTTGGAGCGTTTTTAGCTGGTATGATGATAGCTACTTTCTTTTCTTATAAACACGATTTGATTCATAAACTCAATGACATTGGTTTTGGTTTTTTTGTGCCATTGTTTTTTATTAATGTGGGCACAACGCTTAAAATTGATATGATTTTAAATCATCCTCAGCTGGTTTATTATGGCGTCTTGATTGCTTTTGTCATGATCTGTTTGAGGTTTCTTGCTGCTTTTGGTTCTTTCAGAAAATATTTTAAAAATATCAGAGATATTATTCTTTATGCTTTTAGCGATTCAATGCCGCTTACTTTTTTGGTTGCGACCGCAGCGCTTGGTTTAGAGCTTGGAGCAATGAGTCAAGAAACCTACTATACTTTTTTGCTTGCTGCAATGTTTGAAGGGATTTTCTTTACTGTATTTATCAAGCTTATTTATACATTTTGGAAACCTAAATTGCTATAATTTTGTAAAAACTTAGAAGAAAGGATCAAAGAATATGGAAAAGTTTAAGTCATTTGTAGAAAATCACCAAAAAACAGCAAAAGATTTTTTAGGATTTGGGATTGCAAGAATTGATCTCGGAAGCAAAAAAAATGTGTTGTGTGCGACTTATCCAGTTTTAAATTGGAAAGAAAATTTTGGAAGTTACGCAGTTTTTGATGTTTGTAAAAAATTTGCTACAAAAATATCAGAGTCAGAATCTGAAGAAGTTTATAGCATCACAGCAGACTTTATCTCTCAATGTATAGATTTTTTTTCACCATTTATTGCAGAAGCAAGCATTAAGCCAGAAAGCCATAAAAATATTCAAGTTCTTCTGCATTTAAAAAATATTCTTTCTAAAAAAGATAAAAATACAGATTATCGCCTTGTGTTTTTATTTCAGGATTCTCAATGCGCTAGTGTTGAAACGGCTTATATGAAACTTCTAGCTCTTTCTTTAGGAAAAGCACCGCTAAGAAGTCTTAATCTAGATGGAATCTTTGGCTTATTGAGTAATGTGGCTTGGAGTGGTAATAAGCCTTATGAGCTTGATTATTTGCGTCAAAATGAAATTGCCTTAAAACTTGATGGAGAATATCCGCATATTGATTTTGTTGATAAGTTTCCTCGTTATTTAATGCAGGTAATTCCGCAGTATGATAATATTAGAATTCTTGATACAGCAAAGGCGCGTTTTGGTGCTTATCTTGGTAAGGGTGGTTATACACAGATGCCAGGGGCAAGCTATGTGAATTTTAATGCAGGTGTTGAAGGTGCTTGTATGAATGAGGGTAGAATCGCATCATCTGTTGTTGTTGGAGATGGAACAGATGTTGGCGGAGGAGCAAGTATTTTAGGTGTTTTAAGTGGTGGCAATAGTGATCCTATCAGTATCGGTAAAAATTGTCTTTTAGGGGTTAATAGTTCAACAGGAATTAGCTTGGGAGATGGCTGTATTGTAGATGGTGGTATAGCTGTTCTTGCGGGGACAATTTTTGAAGTTACTCCAGAAAATGCAGAAAAAATAAAGGCTATTAATCCAGATTTTGAGATTAAAAAAGAAAATCTTTACAAGGGAAGAGAACTTGCTAAGCTAAATGGTGTGCATTTTCGCCAAGATAGTCGAACAGGAAAAATGTGTGCATTCCGCAGCAATCGTGAAATCACGCTCAATAAAGATTTGCACTAGAAAAAGATCGGTAGGCTGAGGTGGTATATTTTTTGCTTCAGCTTTCATTAAAAATTTATATGTGGAGTAGAGATGATATTAGGTAGAGCTTTATGTATTTTAGTATTTTTTTTAGGATTAAATTTTTGTTATGGAGCTGAAGGAGAAGGTACGGAAGCTCCAAATAATAATTCAGAGTTTTTGCCAACACCCCAAGCTCAGACTCCGCCTACATTAGCTCCTAATCCCAGTCCAGATGAGCGAAAAATTCCATTAGATAATCCATATACAGGCAGATCTCTTACCTCTCCACAAACAGCAAAGGATTATCTGCGGTTTGGAATGGATGCAGCGAAAAAGCAAGATTATAAATCTGCATTTAAGTTTTTTAAACAGGCTTGCGATAGCGGTGATCCAGCTGGTTGTTTTGCTGTTGGCACGATGTATGCTAATGGAGTGGGGATTTTAACAAATCTTGATAAGGCTCAGAGGTATTATGAAATGGGTTGTAGTGGGGGTGATGCTACTGCTTGTTCAAGTTTAGCAATGATTTATGATTCTAGAAATCAAGCAAGTGCAAACGATAAACAAAAAGCTGCAGAACTCTATATGACAGGCTGTCAAGGGGGAGATGTGATTGCTTGTAATAATCTTGCTTATATGTATGCAAATGGTGATGGCGTGCCAAAAGATTATTATAAAGCAATGAATTATTATAAATATGCTTGTGAGGCGGGGAGTGATTTAGGATGCTATAACCTTGGGTTATTGACAAATACAAATAATATTTATGGATACAATCGTGCAAATCTCACTCCTGTAGATCTTAATTATTTGGCTTGTAATGCTGGTGATATTAAAGGTTGTGCAAACTTAGGTTGGATTTATGCAAATGGATTAAATGGGGCACCTGTGAGCTATTATTATGCTGCAAGATATTTTAATCAAGCTTGTGGTGCAGGCGATGTTCCAAGTTGCAATAACCTTGCAGTTCTTTATCAAAAAGGGTTAGGGATACCTCAAGATACACAAAGAGCACTGGATCTCTTTTCTTATGCGTGCAATCTTGGGCATCAAAAGGCGTGTGATAATTATCGGATTTATAAGCAACAGTTAGTGGGAGGAAGACGCCCAGATCAAGGTGCTTTCTTTTTTCCGAATGATCCTAATTTAGGTAAAAAGCCACCTTTGGGAAAAGACCCTATGCGTCGAGATTCACGCTATAACCGCTAAGATTTTTGTTAGCAGATATTGTATTTTTTGAAAAGTGCTATGTAGAGCGTAATGTTTTGATGAAGTATTTTTCGACTTGATTGATAGTGTGGATAGAAAGAAGCACAAAAATCCCAAAAAGCTTTTGAGTGATTTTTGTGCTTGATATGAGAAAGTTCGTGAACGATTACATAATCAATCAAATCAATCGGAGCGCAATAGAGCAATAAAGAAAAGCTTAAATGATTGTGGTAGCTACAGCTTCCTAAAACTCGTTTATTGTATCTCACGCAGATTTTCTTATATTCTACTTGCATTATTTTTGCCCAATCTTTTGTTCTTGTTTCCAAAACTTTAAGAAGGTTATTCTTGATTTCAGTTTTTGTTTGTTGTTTAAAAATTTCCCACTGGCCAAAACAAAGAAATCGATTTTGATGGCTCTGAAGGGTTTGCTGCAAGCTTAGCTTTAATTTTGATTTTTCTAAAATTCTTTCTTTAATCCATTGCCAGTTATGATGGATGCAATCTTTAATCTCAGACTCTGAAAAAAATGGTCCCGCCGAAACAATAAGCCTTAAATCATCATCGATCCTAAGACGAATACTTTTGCTTTTTGGGCGAATTGTGATTTTTATCTCGGTTGGTTGCATTTTCTTTCTTTTTAATTTGATAAAATTAGAAAAAAATTATAACCAAAAAGGATAGAGCATGAAAGTATTGCTACTTGAAGATGTTAAAGGTTTAGGAAAAAAAGGTGATATCTGTGAAGTTAAAGATGGTTATGGGCAAAATTTTTTAATTGCTAAAAATAAGGCTAAACACGCAACAAACGAAATGATTGCTAGATATAAAGCACAGGTAAGAAACCAGCAAGAACGAGAAGCTTTAGAGCTTGTAGAAAAAAAGCAATTAATTCAATCTCTTGAGCGCATTGTGGTGGAAGTTCCTAAAAAAGTAGGCGCTAATGATTCTTTGTTTGGTGCTGTGACAAAGGAGGATATTTTAGAAAATCTTTTACAAAAACATGCTTTTGAAATCGGTAAAAAAGACATTGAGATTAAAACTCCCATTAAAACTTTAGGAAATCATGAGGTGGAAGTAAAATTAGGTAGCGGGGTGAGCGGAATCTTAAAAGTAAGCGTAGTAGCGCAATAGTAAAAAATCATAAAAAAGAGGTTAGATGTTTAAGGCGACGACTATTCTTGGGTTTTGTGGTGAATATCAAGGAAAAAAATATGCAATTATTGGTGGCGATGGACAGGTAAGCTTTGGCAATTGTGTGATGAAAAATAATGCAACTAAGATTAGAAAATTATGCAACAATCAGATTTTGAGTGGTTTTGCTGGGAGCACAGCAGATGCCTTTAGTTTGTTTGATATGTTTGAACAGATTTTGATCAACAAGAAAGGGGATCTCGTTAAGGGTGTGCTTGATTTTAGCAAAGAATGGAGAAAAGATAAGTATCTTAGAAAACTTGAGGCGATGATGATTGTTCTTAATAAAGAAAATATTTTTATTTTAAGTGGCACAGGAGATGTAGTAGAGCCAGAAGATAGTAAAATCGCAGCTATTGGAAGTGGTGGTAACTATGCACTTTCTGCTGCAAGAGCACTTGATCGTTTTGGCGATGTGGAACCAAAAAAATTAGTTGAAGAGTCTTTAAAGATTGCAGGAGAAATATGTATTTATACAAACACAAATATTAAGGTTTTGGAGCTAGAATGAGTGGTTTAAATGAATTAAAAATGAAGATGACACCAAGTGAAATCGTTTCTTATTTAGATGAGTATATTATTGGTCAAAATGACGCAAAAAGAGCCATAGCTATTGCTTTGAGGAATCGCTATCGTCGTTTAATGCTTGATTTAAAACTACAGGAGGAAATCACTCCAAAAAATATTTTAATGATTGGTTCAACAGGTGTGGGAAAGACAGAAATTGCAAGGCGTATGGCCAAGATTATGTCTTTGCCTTTTATTAAAGTCGAAGCAAGCAAATATACAGAGGTTGGGTTTGTTGGTAGAGATGTGGAATCAATGGTTCGTGATCTTGTAGCTGCAAGTATTCATCTTGTTGAAAGTGAGTATAAAGAAAATTCAAAAGAAGCGATTGAAAATTATATCATCGATAGGATAGCAAAAATTTTATTGCCCCCATTGCCATCAACCGTTAGTGAAAGTAAAAAAGAAGAATATGAGCAGAGTTTAAAAAAGATTAAAGAAAAAGTTAAATCTGGTGCTTTAGATGAAACTAAGATTGAAATACAAGTTCAAAAAAAGCTAGTTGATACGGATCAAAATATGCCGCCAGAATTTATCAAAGTTCAAGAAAGTCTTATTAAAGTTCTCTCAAAAGATCACGAGAAAATCAAAAAAGAAATGAGTATTAAAGAGGCTAAGAATATCTTACAACAAGAAGCGAGCGAGGCAGTTCTTGATTTTGAAGATATCAAATCTCAGGCTTTAGAGCGTGCAGAGAAAAGTGGTGTCATTTTTATTGATGAAATTGATAAAGTTGCGGTTGGATCAAAAGATGGATCAAGACAAGATCCTAGTAAAGAGGGGGTTCAGAGAGATTTGTTGCCAATTGTCGAAGGAAGCGTGGTGAATACCAAATATGGACCGATTAAAACCGATCATATCCTTTTTATCGCAGCTGGGGCTTTTCATTTAAGTAAGCCAAGTGATTTGATTCCAGAGCTTCAAGGAAGATTTCCAATACGCGTTGAGTTAGATTCACTGGATCAGGAGGCAATGTATCAGATTTTAACCAAAACAAAAACTTCTATTATTAAACAATATCAAGCTTTGCTTAGTGTTGAGAATGTTAAATTAATTTTTGAAGATGAGGCATTAAGGGAGCTTGCTAGGCTGGCTCATCAAGCAAATGAAAAAACCGAGGATATAGGCGCAAGAAGGCTTCATACGATTATTGAAAGAGTGCTTGATGATGTGAGTTTTTATGCAGAACAATATAAAGGCAAAGAATATGTGATCAATAAAGCTCTTGTTCAAGAAAAATTAGAAAATTTAATTGAAAATACTGATTTAACGAGGTATATTCTTTGATTACAAAATGTGGTTATGTAGCTGTTATGGGTAAGCCAAACTCTGGAAAAAGCACCTTTTTGAATCAGGTGATTGGTCAGAAACTTGCTTTAGTTTCTCATAAGGCTAATGCGACACGTAAAAAAATGAATTTTATTTTACCTTTTAGCAAAGATGAAGAGCAGTCACAAATTATTTTTGTAGATACTCCTGGTCTCCATTATCAAGAAAAATTATTGAATCAATTTATGCTAAAAGAATCTCTTAGGGCTTATGAGGATAGTGATTTGATTTTGTTTTTCACCACTCCTAAAGATGGCTTGAAAGCTTATGAAGAATTTTTAAATCTAGAGAATACCTTGGCAGGTGAAATTAAAAAAACAAAACAATATAAGCCTCATATTGTTTTATTAAATAAAATTGATTTAATCTCACAAGAAGATCTTTTATCGCTTTTATCTTTGTTTAAGAAATATCAAGAATATTTTTTGGATATTGTTCCTTTTAGTGCTAAAAAAAATCTTGGTATTGAAAGTCTTTTAAAATCAATACATCATCATTTGCCATATTCCCCCCATTTGTATGATATGGATCATCTTACAGATACAAACCTGCGTGAGATTTATGCAGACTTTATTTTGGAGAGTATTTTTGAAAAACTAAGTGATGAGATTCCTTATGAGAGTAGTGTTCAAATAGAAAAAGTGATTGAATTAAGCCATATTGAAAAAATTTTTGCTAAAATTTTTGTGCAAAAAGAGAGTCAGAAAGCAATGGTGATTGGTAAACATGCAGAGACGATCAAGCGTATTGGTAAACTTGCTAGAATGAAAATTGAAACTTTGATTCAAAAAAAAGTCTATCTTGAACTTAATGTGTTTGTAGAGAAATGGAGCAAGGATAAGGAGACGCTAAAAAAATTTGGCTATGATTTTGAGCTATAAGACTAAAGGGAAGAAGATGCTAAAGAAAATATTAAATGGTTTGCTGCTTGTTTGCGTGTTGAGTGCTTCGGAGATGACTTTAAATGAAGTGATTGAAGATTATAGAAAAAATGGCATACAATCTACGCAGAAAATTTTTGATCAATTTTTTACTAAAGAGAGTTATTGGCTTTCTGTTTTGAAAAATAAAGATACTGATTTTGGATATTATGAGAATATGGAGTATCTTTTTGTATCCGATAAGAGTATTCCTACATTATGGCTTTATAAACTTGATCATGATCATTTAACGCAAATTTATCAAACCAATAGCATTGTGGGCATTGGTAGTGGCTCAAAGAAATTAGAAGGAGATAAAATTACCCCGATTGGTACCTATACTTTTGTAGATAAACTTACAAAGCTTGATCAATATTATGGACCTATGGCTTTGGCGACAAACTATCCAAATCTTTATGATCGTATTCATAAACGATCTGGCAGTGGAATTTGGATTCATGGAATGCCCTTGAATGGAGATAGACAAGATAAAAATACAAAAGGGTGCATTGCTGTAGAAAATAACTTTATCAGACAATTTCATAAAAATATTGATTATTCAAAGGCGATTTTAATTTCTTATGATAAAAGTCGTCCAAGATCTGAAAAGGAGGATTTGGCAAAAGTTCTGGCCATGCTTTTTCAATGGAGAGATGCGTGGATGCGTAATGATATTAAGGCTTATTTAGAATTTTATGCCCCCGATTTTAAAAGGGCTGATGGTATGGGTTATAAAAAATTTGCAAGCTATAAAACTCGTGTTTTTCAAAAGAAAGAAAGTAAAAAGATAGAAATTACACAAATTAATCTCAGTCCATATCCTAATGATGATGGAAGTTTGCTTTTTAGGCTATTTTTTATGCAAAAATATGATGCCTATAAGGGTGAAATTCATACATACAGTTCTAATGATACAAAAGAGCTTTATGTAGAAATAAGGAATAATAAACCAATGATTTTGATTGAGAAGTGATGATTCTTCCTAGAGATATCCCTAAATTTAGTAGAAATTTTCGGTATGTTGGTGCAGAAAATTATGGTTTTGTGCATTACATACAAAAACATCAACTTTTTAAGCAAGAAGTTCTTTTTGAGCACAATGTATTGATCATAATTCTAGAAGGAAGTAAAATCATCAAAACATCTCACACAGAATACAGGATCAATCCTAACGAGGCTATATTTATCCCTAAAAATCATTATGTATTAAGTGAGATTCTTGATATTAACAAGAAACAGTATAGCTCTCTTTTGTTTTTCTTTCCAGATCAATTAATTCATAATTTTATTGCTAAATATCATTTGAGTTTTCAGGAGCTTACAAAAAAAAGAGAAGTTTTCTTGGTTAAAACTGACAAAATTTTAAATTCTCTTTTTGAGGGATTTTTGGCTCTAATGGATGGGGTTTCTCAAACACAACTTCTTCTCCTAAAGTATGAAGAGATTTTTCTCTATTTGCTAGAAGATAAGAAAAATCGTCAAAAATTTTTGGATTTTTTATCGCATTTTTCTGGCATACAAACTCACAGAAGCACCGATTTATTGCCAGATTTTTATGAAAATGTGACAATAATGGCAAAGAATGCTAAGATGCACCAAGCAAGTTTTAGTAGAAAATTCAAAAAAGAATTAGGATTGAGCCCAAAAAAATGGCTTGATGACAAACGCTTTGAACGAGCTCAGTTTTTGTTGGAATTCAGTTCTAAAAATATCACCGAAATTTCACAAGAACTAGGGTTTAATTCTCCTGCTTGGTTTATTGATCGTTTTAAAAAACGATTTGGCGTGACGCCTAAGCAATACCAAAAGTCAAAAAACTTATATTTTGTATCATAAAACTGATAGCTTTTATTTTTAATTTTTTTTACAATTTAAGTCTAAATTTCAATAAAAAGGATTAGAAATGAGAAAAATTAGTATAGTAGTTGCAGCTTGTTTAGGCTTAGTTGCTCATGGGCTTAATTTTGAGGAATTTAAAGGTTTTGCATCACCTGAGAGTGTTTATGTAACTGATTCTTATGTTTATGTTTCAAATGTGGGTAAAAAACTTGAACCATTGGCAAAAGATAATGATGGTTTTATTTCAAAACTTGATCGAAATGGAAAAGTGATTGAAAAAGAATTTTTAAATGGCATCAATGCTCCTAAGGGAATGGCAATAATTGGTCACACTCTCTATGTGGTTGATATCGATGTTTTGAGAGGTTTTAATTTAGACAACAAAAAAGAAGTTTTTAATATGCCTATTAAAGGAGCAATTTTCTTAAATGATATTGCTAATCTGGATAATAATACTCTCTTTGTGAGTGATACAGGAACAGGAGTTATTCATAAAGTGAATTTAAAAAATAAAACATATTCTACTTTTGTAAAAATTGATCCAAAATATGCAGGTCCAAATGGGTTATTGCTTGATGGAAATACATTGATCACTGTTACTTATGATCCAAATGGAAAAATTGCTGGAAGAGTTTTAAAGATTAATTTATCAAATAAAAAGATGAGTGAGTTTTCAAAGGTTTCAGGTGCGCTTGATGGAGTGGCTTTTGATAAACAAGGAAATCTGATTGTGAGTTCTTGGGGTGATAATTTTAAGGGAAAAATTTACAAGATCGATAAAAAAGCTCATGCGGTTGAGCTAGGTTTGCCTGCAATGTTTGGTCCTGCAGACATTTTTTATAAAGATGGTTATCTTTGGGTTCCAAAAATGGGTGAAAATGCTATTTTAAAAATTAAGCTATAAGAATTCTTTGCTTCTTGTCTAAAGAGAGAGTGGGGGGAGGGTAAAAGTTGTGGTATAATCCATCTTTTGGTATTTTTTATAAAGGGACAAGATTATGCGGAGAGCATCTGCTTTGGATAGTGATATTTTTGAAACCAAAACCAAAAAGTATTATGATACAGATTTTCATTTAATCTCAGGGGGGGGGGGGAACATTATCGGCAAAAAAATTAAGCATCGTTGTTCCTTGTTATAATGAATCTTCAAATTTAGTTCAGTTTTATGGCGAAATTAATCGCCAAATCAGCAAACTTCAATCTTCAAATTTTATCCACGATTATGAAATTATTTTTATTAACGACGGAAGTCAAGATAATACTTTATCGATTTTAAATGACTTGAGCTCTAAGGATACCTGCATTAGAGTTATTGATTTTAGTCGTAATTTTGGAAAAGAGTCTGCTTTATTAGCAGGTTTAAAATACGCTAAGGGAGATTTTATTCTCTTGAGTGATGCGGATTTACAAGATCCGCTTGAATTGATTTTGGATATGTTTAGAGTATTGCAAACCAAGCAGGTTGATATGGTCTGTGTGCGACGAAAATCTCGATCAGGAGATTCTCTTTTAAGACGAATTTTAAGCAAATGGTTTTATAAAATATATGGATTGCTAAGCGAAGTAGAGCTTGTAGATGGAGTGAGAGATTTTAGATTAATGAAATCAGAAGTGCTTGAAGCGATTTTAAGCCTCAATGAATATCATCGATTTTCCAAAGCAATTTTTGAATGGGTTGGTTTTAGAAAGCAGTATTTAGAATATGAATACATTGCTCGTCATCACGGAGAAAGTAAGTGGGGAGTGTGGAAGCTTTTTAAATATGCAATTGAAGGAATTGTTAGCTTTTCTACTATGCCACTAAGATTAGCATTTGTTGTTGGCTTTGTTGTAAGTTTTCTCGCGCTTATTTATGGTGGTATTATTATCGCAAAAACGCTCATTTTTGGCAATCCTGTTCGAGGCTATCCTTCTTTAGTGTGTATTGTAATGTTTCTAGGGGGAATTCAACTGATTGTTATGGGGATTATCGGAGAATACATCGCACGAATTTATGAACAAATAAAAAATCGCCCTCATTTTATTCAAAAAAAACATAAAGAGGAGAAGGAAGTTTATGAGAAAAATTCAGATTAAGGATATCCCGCTTTGGATTAAAATTTTTGTTGCCACTTTTTGTTTTATGATGATGTTTCATCTTATATTTCGCGCACAAGGCGATGATTTTGATCACTATTTTAAAGCAATTGATAAAAATTGGAAATTCTACAACTCTTATTTTGTTTGGTGTGCAAGAATTGGAGAGATTTTTTATACAGGATATTTTGCAAAATTTAATGATACACTTTTTTTAAAGTTGCTGGCCTCTTTGGTGGCCACTTTATTTTGCATTGGTTTTTTTACTCTTATCTTTGGCCGAGTGCCAAAAAATAAAGAAGATGTTTTGAGCTTTATTTTTATTGCGTTTTGTTTGATTACTCTAAATGATTTTGCCGCAACAATGCTCTGGAATTCTGGGTGGGTAAATTATCTTTTTGGTTTTATGTTAATTGTTTATTTTTTGCTTCCCTTTAGGCTTTATTATCAAAGTGTGATAGAGAAAAGAGATTTTAAATTGCCTTTCTATCTTGTCATTCTTATGATTCCTGTTGTTTTTTGTGCTGGAATGGCAAGTGAACATATGGGGCTTTGGAGCATTTGTTTTACTTTTTTATTTCTTGTCTATCAAAAAATAAAGAATATAAAAATTCCTTGGTGGCAATTTTTCTTATTTTTAATTTTTAGTATCGGATGGCTTTGTTTGTATTTCTCTCCAGGAAATGCAGCCAGAATGGCAGCCGAGACAAAATTAGATTACTACATTCCTTTAAAAGTATTTTTTTCAATGAGTTTTTTTGAACAAATCACTATTGTTTTTAAATCTTTTAATCATCTCTATAATCCAAGTTTAGCCGTTTTTATCATTTGTTCAGTTTTGTTTTTTGGTTATAAGGCTCAAGTAAAATCAAGGAGCTATATTTTTTTATTTTTAGGTGCTATTGTCCTTCTTCCTATCATAAGGCATGTAATGGGATTGATTGTTTATATGGGGATTATTTTAGGGTTTTTGCATCTTGCAAAAAAAGAATCAAAATTTTATATCTTTGCGCTACTCTTTTCTTCGTGGGTTTTTGTAGGATTGATTGTGTTTCAAATCGGATCATTGGCTCAGCGTGCTCGATTTGGGGACAATTTAATTTTATATATTTTACTTTTAGGAATGTTTTTAGATGTCTATATGAATGCAAAGTCAAAAATTTTGGTTCAAAAAATTCTGATTGGTGCCTTTATCGTGAGTTCATTAGCTTGCTATGGCAATTGGGCATATGTGAGATATAAATGGTATCAAATGGATAAAAGTCTTGCAGAGCAAAAAGCTCAAGGAATAAAAGATGCGGTTATTTCTGCTTCTACTTTTAAATGGCTTTATAGAATAGACTGGGTAGTTCCTCTTCGTGATAAAAACTATTACCTCAATGAGCGTATTGCAAAGCTTTATGGCTTTGATAGTATTACTGCAGAATGATTGTTTTTTGTAAATATTGCCTTGTTGGAGTGATAAATACTGCGATAGGTTATGGTATCGTTGCTTTGTTGATATGGCTAAAAATAATTCCTGAACTTGCAAACTTTATAGGATATATTATTGGTATTAGCATCTCCTATTTTCTTAATCATCATTTTACTTTTTCTCAATCTCAAACTTATGATTCTCATATTAAGAGATTTTTGAGATTTGCTGGTTTGATGATGATTGCTTTTTTGATGAATTTGATAGCACTTTTTTTGTGTTATCGGGTTTTTTGTTTCAATATCTATCTTTCTCAAGCTCTTGCAACTGGAGTTTATGCTATTGTTGGTTTTGTGCTCAATAAAAAAATCACTTGGGCCAAATGAAAAGTCTTTTTTTATTTCCACTCTTCGTGAATACCAAGCAGTAGGCATTGCGAGAATGATGGAAGAATGCAATAAGCATAGACTCTATGGGTTTTATCTAATGCTTTAAAATCTTCATAATAGCGTCCATCAAATTTATAAAAATAGGTTTTTGCTCTTCTGTCTTGGACTTCTTCAGCAAGAACGCCTTGTATCGTGATTCCTCCTAAATTGCTATATAAAATTTGATCTCTTAAAAAAAGAGAAACCAATACAATTTGACCAAATAAATCTTTTTTTTGATCCGCGAGAAGATTTTCATATTCTTGTTGTGTGATAATTTTTCGACCTCTGTAAATAGGATAATTTTGCATTTTGGATTGTATTTTTACTTGCTGATAATATTTCCACAATAATGAATCATTTTGTTTGAGATAAAAATTAATATCCCGTGTTGATAAAAGTTTTTGAGCATTGAGATTAGAGAGATTGCAGATAAATAAGATTAGCAAAATATATTTTTTTTTCAAAAAGCAAATCCTAGTAGAATGCTCCCAAAATTATGATAAGGCCTTGAACCTCTGAATTCTGCACTTTTATGTGTAAAAACATACGAAAAAGAAAAGCCTTTATAGCTTATCACAGCCCCAAGTTCTGCTTCATAGGTCAACGGAATCAAATCAAGGCGATGAGGACCAAAACTATTGCCTTGAACAAAGATATTCCTTGCTACATAATATCCAATTATTCCTCCAAAAACATAGAATGAAAAATCATCACTATAAGGCTGACTACCGATAAAACTTGTGTTAATTTTTTGTGCGCCAAAATCATTTTGCAAGTGATATCCTAATCTCAAACGATATCCTAATCCCATATAATCATAAGCATTGCCTAGAGCAATTTTTAATCCAGGTAAAACATCTAGCCCAAAGCCATTTTTATTAAAAAATTCATAACGATAGATATACTCATAATAAAAATTAAGGATAAATTCGTTTTTAAGTTGTGTGTCCCATCCATAGAAAATAGGATTTTTTGTGAGTTTGTGTATCAGTTGTTGTGTTTGTTTGGCTAGAGCAGCTGGACCAACGATACCGATTTGGATTTTTAAGTTTTCTAGAGAGTTTTTCCTTCGATTTGATAGTGTGGTATCAAAGCTTAAAAAACCAGCATATGGAAAATCATTCAAATCAACATCAGCTCCTCTTTTTATAGGCGTATAAAGATCTTGGTGTAATCCAAAAGAAAATCGAGAAAGTTTTGTATCAGAATGATCAATACTTATAAATCTTAACCAAGAATGAGAAAAATCAAATTCTTTTGTTGTATAAATAAAACTCGTTCCAGCTGTGTAATAATAATCTGTATGAGCGTCAAAATAAGCATCATTTTCAGTGAGTATAGAAAAATGACTTTTAGAATATGGCTTAAGTTCGATGATTTCATCTGTTTGGATATCGTTTTGATAAGTCTTTAAAGGGGCAGTCAAGTCGGCAGCAAAAGAGATGCCAATCATTAAAGAAATTTGAAAGAGTTTCCTAGAGATATTTTTTTTTGAGATCATTATTTGCTTTCAAATATCTTTTCAAAACTATGATAAAAAATTTCTTGCGCTTCTTTGAGATTGATTTTAGCAAAGCCAAAATCTAAATATTTATCCATCACTTTTCCGATATGAGAATAAGGGAGGTCAAAGTCTTTTGCTAATGCTTGAAAGGAGTGGATATCTTGAACCTCAAAGAGTATAAGACTTTGAGATTCTGAAAAATAGGATTCTTGAGGTAGAGGTTTTGTGATCTCAAATCCTTTGTTTCCCAAAATAGCCATCTTGCATAACGCCATTGCTAAACCGCCTTTACCAACGCTTTTTGCACTTTGTATGAGCTGTTTTTCATTTGCTAGAAGCGTAAAATCCCAAAGTCTTTTTTCCACTTTGAGATCAACAGGAGAAATATTGCCATAAATTTTTTTCTCTAATACTTTTTGAATTAAAGAGCCACAAAAATCCTGCTTGATCTCACCAATTAAAACAAGATGATTGTTTTGAGATTTTAAGGCAGAAGTTAAATGAGATGATGAATCTTGAATCAATCCTACAGAGACAATTGTCGGAGTAGGGTAGATGTCTTTTTCTTCTGTTTGGTTATAAAATGAAACATTGCCACTTACCACAGGAGTAAGGAGAGTGGAACAAGCTTCTTTAATTCCTTCGCAAACTTCTGCAAATTGCCACATCACTTCAGGGTTTTCTGGATTTCCAAAATTAAGGCAATCGCTAATTGCAAGAGGTTTTGCACCACGAGTAACACATTTTCTCCCAGCGGTTGCAACTGCTATTTTTCCACCTTCCTTTGGATTGAGATAACAAAGATCAATTGGTGCAAAAATACTCATCGCAAGAGCGGTATTATTTTCTTTAACTCTAATAAGACTTGCATCACTTTGTCCAGAACTCAAAAGAGTATTTGTTTGAACCATAGAATCAAATTGTTGATAAATCATACTTTTATCTGCAATTTCAATACAACCGAGCATTTGAAGTATGAGCTCTTTAAAATTTGTAATTTTAGGGATAAATTTTTGATTTTGCAGTGAGTCAAGATAGTGAGGTTTTTGTGTTGGGCGAGAAAGAATAGGAGATCGATCTGTAATGGGCGCAATTGGAATATCAGCACATTTTTCTCCGTGCCAAAAAAGCTCCATTTTTCCTGTATTTGTTACTTCTCCAATCACTGCTACATCAATTTCCCACTTTTTGAAAATTTTTAATACTTCCTCCTCTTTTCCTTTTTTGGCACAGATAAGCATTCTTTCTTGAGATTCTGAAAGCATAAGTTCATACGGAGTCATTTTGCTTTCTCTCATAGGAACTTGATTGAGATGAAGTTTCATTCCGCTACCACTACGACTGGCCATTTCAAAACTTGAGCTTGTCAGTCCAGCTGCTCCCATATCTTGAATTCCAATGATTAAATCTTTCTTGAAAAGTTCAAGACAGGCTTCAAGCAAAAGCTTACCGCTAAAAGGGTCTCCAATCTGTACCGTAGGGCGTAAGGACTTAGATTCTTCATCAAAGCTATCGCTACTCATAACAGCACCGCCAAGACCATCTCTACCTGTTTTGCTTCCTGCATAGATCACGGGATTGCCTATGCCTTCAGCACGCCCATAAAAGATTTCATCATTTTTTGCTACCCCAAGAGTAAAAGCATTGCAGAGGACATTCCCTTCATAACAGGAGTCAAAATGGATCTCTCCACCAATAGTTGGTACTCCTATGCAGTTGCCATATCCACCAATTCCGCCCACGACTCCCTTAAGAATATTTTGATGTTTTTTTGCCATTTGAGATGGTTTATTTTCTCTATCTTTTTCATCAATGCGTGCAAATGAGATGGCATTCAGGCTTGCCACTGGTCTTGCTCCCATTGTGAAAATATCTCTCATAATTCCGCCAACACCAGTGGCAGCGCCACTATATGGTTCAATAAAGCTTGGATGATTGTGGGATTCTACTTTGAAAATAGCACTATAACCTTGAGTGATATCAATCACACCTGCATTTTCTCCTGGCCCTTGAATAACCCAAGGTGCTTCTGTTGGAAAGCCTTTGAGGTATTTCTTGCTTGATTTGTAACTGCAGTGTTCGCTCCACATTGCAGAAAAAATGCCAATTTCTACTAAATTTGGATCGCGTCCTAAGATATCTTTAATGCTCAAATATTCTTCGGAGGTAAGCTTGTGTGTTTTGAGAACTTCAGAGAGGTTTTCTAGCATAGTTTTGATTCCTTGAAATGGGGTTATAAATTTTTAGATCATATGGCTTGGTTTGATTCAAGTGATATTTAAATCAAAGAGTAAATTTTAACAAAAAAATCTCAAAGTTTAAAATCAATCCAATAATTCTACAGAATTATCTAGGAATATTATTTTTTGGTAATGTTGCACTGATTTTTCTTAAATTTTTGGCTAATTCAATCTGTTTTTTTGATACACTTTTAGTATCTTAAAAGCAGAGACACACTTGGGAGTAGATGAAGTTATGAAATACATCAAATTTTTCAAAGAACTAAACAATAAGGATGTTCCTCTAGTAGGCGGAAAGAATGCAAGTATCGGGGAGATGTTTCAGGAATTAGTTCCTGCTGGAATTAAAGTTCCAAATGGTTTTGCAATCACTTCAGAAGCCTACTGGTATCTTTTGGATAGTGGCGGAATTAAAGAAAAAATAATTAAATTGTTAAGTGGAGTAGATATTACTGAGATTGATGTTTTAAAAACCCGTTCGCGTCAGATAAGAGAGTTGATTTTTGGAACTCCTCTTCCAGCAGATTTGCGTGATGAAATTTTTGTAGCTTATAAGATGCTAAGTGATGAGTATCAAATGAAAGAAGCAGATGTTGCTGTGAGAAGTTCAGCAACTGCTGAAGATTTACCTGATGCTAGTTTTGCTGGACAGCAAGATACCTATTTGAGTGTAAAAGGTCAGACAGACTTAGTTCATTACATTAAATCTTGTTTTGCATCTCTTTTTACAGACAGAGCAGTGAGCTATCGTGCCTCAAGGGGGTTTGATCATTTTAAGGTTGCTCTTTCTGTTGGAGTGCAGAAGATGGTAAGAGCAGATAAAGGTAGCTCGGGGGTAATGTTTTCAATTGATACAGAAACTGGTTTTAAAGATGCGGTTTTTATCACTTCTAGTTGGGGTTTAGGAGAAAATGTCGTTGGTGGAACTGTTAATCCAGATGAATTTTATGTTTTTAAACCAACACTTGAAATGGGAAAACGACCAATCATTAAGCGTCAGCTTGGATGCAAGAATGTAAAAATGGTTTATGCGCCTAGAGGTAGTGAGCATCCGACTAAAAATATTGCGACAACTCAAAAAGAGTTGAATACTTTTTCAATCACCGATGATGATGTTCTCACACTTGCACGCTATGCGATGACGATTGAAAAACATTACTCTAAAGAGGCTGGAGAGTATAGGCCAATGGATATGGAATGGGCAAAAGATGGTGATAGTGGAGAAATTTTCATCGTTCAAGCAAGACCAGAAACAGTTCAGAGTCAAAAAGACAAAAAAGTAACACAAGTGATTGAAAAATATGGATTTGTTAATAATGAATCACGGGAAGTCGTGATTAAGGGTCGAGCAACGGGCGAAAAGATTGGACACGGAAAAGTAAGAATCATCAATGATATCGAACATATGAATACTTTTAAGGAAGGGGAAATTCTTGTGACAGACAACACAGATCCAGATTGGGAACCTGCGATGAAGAAAGCCGCTGCCGTTATTACAAATCGTGGTGGCCGAACTTGTCACGCAGCAATTGTGGCTCGTGAAATTGGTGTTCCTGCAATTGTTGGGGCAATAGGAGCAACGGATCGTCTTTATACGGGAATGGAGGTTACGGTATCTTGTGCTGAAGGTGAGGAAGGGTATGTGTATGCTGGAATCCACGATTATAAAGTTGAAACCATTAAGCTTAATAATATAGGGAATACAAAAACAAAAGTGTATATGAATATAGGAAATCCAGAAAAGGCTTTTGGTTTTGCTCAGTTGCCAAATGATGGTGTAGGGCTTGCTAGGATGGAGATGATTGTGCTAAGCCAGATTAAAGCTCACCCTCTTGCTCTTTTGGATATACAGGAGGGTCGAAAAATTCCTGAATCTGATGAGATTAAAAAATTGATTTCTGGATATCAGAATCCAAAGGATTTTTTTGTGAAGAAAATCGCCGAAGGGATCGGAATGATTGCTGCTGCGTTTTATCCTAAGCCTGTTATTGTAAGGACAAGTGATTTTAAATCAAATGAATATCGAGGAATGATTGCAGGAACTCGTTATGAACCACAGGAAGAAAATCCAATGCTGGGATATCGTGGTGCCAGTCGTTATTATTCAGAATTGTATCATACTGCTTTTGAGTGGGAATTAGAGGCTTTGGCTCAAGTTCGTGAGGATATGGGGCTTACAAATATGAAGATTATGGTTCCATTTTTACGCACTCCAGAAGAAGGAAGAAGAGTTTTAGAAATTTTTAGAAAAAAGGGACTTGAATCTGGAAAAAATGGACTTGAAATTTATGTGATGTGTGAATTACCAGTGAATGTGATTTTAGCTGATGAATTTTTAAATATTTTTGATGGTTTTTCAATCGGATCAAATGATTTAACTCAATTGACTCTAGGGGTGGATCGAGATGGACAGCTTGTGAGTCATATTTTTGATGAAAGAAACCCAGCAATGCTTGAGATGTTTAAACGCGCCATAGAGGCTTGTAAGAGACATGGTAAATATTGTGGAATTTGTGGTCAAGCTCCTAGCGATTATCCTGAAATTGCAGAATTTTTAGTCAAAGAAGGAATCAATTCTATTTCATTGAATCCTGATTCTGTTGTGGAGACTTGGACTAGAATAGCAGAATTGGAGAAAACCCTCTATTCTAAAAAATAGCTTGAAATTAAGTTGATTGGTGTTGTTTGAAATTTATAAATAACACTTTAACTAAAAAAAGTTGTGGCTGTGCAGAGTTTATGTATTTTTTATTTCTAGGTGGGTTTAAATTATTTAAAAAAAGAATGTATTGACTCTAATTTGAGGACTAGAAAGGCGGAAGAAAGATTTATCAGATTTTTTTAAAAGGCTTTAATGAATGAAAAATCTCAAGTCATTCGGTGAGGATTTTAAGATTTTCATTAAAGATCAGCCTTTGATCTGATAAAAATATCTAAAAACCCATTTGGATTAATTAAAAGCATGGAATATTCAGTGAAATTTTAAAACTTTAAAGATTTATGCGTTTTTTATTTCTTTGTAGGTTTTTTGTTTTATTGTCTTGGATTGCAAATAGCTTTTGATTGCGATCTAGCTTCCTGTAGCATCTATTAATTGCTAATATTGCAGAAGGTTTAAATGGTTTTGAAAGCAAGTGTGTTGTCTGTGAGAGATTTTTAAAAGAAAGTTGTGTTGCAAAAAATAGATTACATAAAATAGATTGCATTTTATAGGATAAGAAAAAGTTCATTTGGATTTTATGGTTAAGCGAAAAAATTAACACAATAATATATCTTGGGTTCAATAGAATTTTAAAAAAATCTAAATCAATAAGTTTGTATTTTATTTAAAATAAAAGGCTCTGAGTTTAGCGCTTGCAGATCTCGAATTTTCTTTAATTTCTTGAGCAGTCGCTATTATTGGTCTTTTTATTAGTATCTCTCCGAGAGAATGCTGATTTCCACATTCACACCGCATTATATGACTTGGGCAAATGCAAGATTTTGAAAAATTCTTAAATGTATTTTTTACTCTCCTGTCTTCTAGAGAATGAAAAGTAATGATACAAAGGATTGCGTTTTTGAGTAGTTTTGCTGTATCAAGAAGCAGATCTAGCTCATTGAGTTCTTGATTAACTTCGATTCTTAAGGCTTGATATACCAGAGGTAAAATCTTTGGGTTCTTAAAATTTGTTTTTAGCCAGTGGTTAAAAACTTGTGCATTTTGAAAAAGATTTTTATCTCGAAAATCTACAATGAGATGAGCAAGTTTTTTGGCTTCTTTAAGTTCTCCATATTCTCTAAAGACTCTTTCAAGCTCAAAAGAAGAATAATACATAAGTATTTTTTGGGCATCAATCGTGTTGTTTTGATCCATTCTCATATCTAGCTTTTGTCCTTTGAAACTAAAACCTCGTTCTAAAGTATCAATTTGGTAAGAACTGACACCGATATCAGCAAGTACTCCACGAATTTCTGATGAATATTTTTCTAAAACCTGAGGAAATATCTCTCCAAAGCTCCCTGCAATACATTGAAATCTTTCTCCAAATGGAGCAAGAAGTTTTGTAGAAAAATCTCTAGCATCTGCATCTCTGTCAATACCGATAACTTTAATGTGTGGATTTTGTTCTAAAAGTGCTTTTGTGTGTCCTCCAAATCCTAAAGTGCAATCAATAATAATGCCAGTTTGAATACCAGAAAATATTTGTAAGATATCTTGAAGCAAAACAGGAATATGAGGAGAATTCAAATTAGCCTTTCTGAAATGATATATTGGCATAGTATAAGCCGAGTTCTGTCATTGGTGATTATTTATCTAGGCACTTATTTTGCAATAATGCTCAAGCAAAGAGTTTTTATTTTCAAGACAATAACCATACTCTTTTTGCTACGAATTGGGTTTACACTGACGCATCAAATTGCTTTGATTCCGGTAGGCTCTTACCCCACCTTTTCACCCTTACCAAAAAATTGGCGGTTTTTTTCTGTTGCACTTTCCCTTAGCTTACGCTAGCCATCTGTTAGATGGAATTCTGTCTTGTGTAGCTCGGACTTTCCTCTCCTAAGAGCAATCACCCACTATGCCAACGCTTGAAATTGTATCAAAAAATCAAGTATCAATAACCATAAATTCTTGAGCACTGCTTTTGGGATTGCATTGTAGGGTAAGAGGGTCATCAAAAGAATTTCTTAAATATTTTTCTCTCGCATATCGTCCTATCATCGCTGCATTATCAGAGCAAAATTCTAAAGGCGCAAGAAGAAGATCTTTTTGATACTTTTTGCAGAGAAGTTGTAGCTTCTCTCTCAAATGCAAGTTGGCACTTGCTCCTCCAACAACCGCAAAATGTTTTGTGCTTTTAAATTTTTTAAAAAATCGTTCTGTTTGCTGAGAAATATGAGCGCAAGCAGTTGCTTGAAAACTTTTTGCAATTTGGCTTGGAGAAAATAAATGATGTGAATCTTGTTGCATTTTTTCAATTTGAAGTCTGATGGCATTTTTTAATCCCGAGAAGCTAAAAGCAATATTATGATGATTTTTGAGAGGGATCGGTAATGAGAGTAATGGAAGTGTGCATTCTTGAGAAAGTTTTTGTATTTCTGGCCCTCCAGGATATGGGAGTGATAACATTTTGGCAACTTTGTCAAAACTTTCTCCAAAACTATCATCTATGCTTTGGGCAACAATAAACATTTTTTCAAAACTTTCAACCTGAATGAGTTGTGTGTGACCTCCAGATACAAGAAGCACACTGAGAGGAAAAATAAAGGAGGGTTGATTAATAAAAAGAGAAAAAATATGACCTTTGAGATGATTGACTTTAATGAGCGGAATTTGTAGCTCTAGGCTTAAAGTCTTTGCCATCATCAAGCCTTCAATGAGAGTAACGCTAAGACCAGGTTCTGTGGTGATAGCAACGGCTTTAATGTTTTTTTTATCAAAAGTTTCAAAACAGGATTTTAGAATTCTTGGAAGATCTTTTGCGTGGAGTCTTGAAGCGATTTCTGGCACTACACCGCCATAATTGCTATGTATAAATTCTTGGGAGAGTTTCTTGTGCCATAAGAGCTGGCAATCTTGAATGCGTGTCAAGGCAATTGAACTATCATCACAACTGCTTTCAATACTCAGTATCATTACTTTATCCTGCAAATTTTAAAAACTTTGGATATTTTAGCACAAAATATCTTTGCTAAAACTTGGGTAAAATCACAAAAATTTTTTAAGGAATGATTTTAATGAGGCGTTTAAAAGCAGAATGGGAAAAACAAGAAGCAATCTTGCTGGCTTTCCCTCATCAAGAGAGTGATTGGGATTATTGCATTGAAGATGTGAGGGAAAATTTTTGCACTATCATTGAAGCAATTTTGCCTATACAGAAAGTTATAGTGTGTTTAGATCCAAAAGATCAAATGGGAGAAAAAATTTTAAAGCAAAAATTTAAAGAGAATAAACAATTAATAATCGTAAAAACCAAGCTTAATGATACTTGGATACGCGATTTTGGACCAATCAGTGTTGAGGAAGACAAAAAAATACAGCTTTTTGATTTCTTTTTTAATGGTTGGGGTTTGAAGTTTGCAAGTAATTGGGATAATCAAGTAACACAAAATCTTTTTTTAAAGGGGATAATTCAGAAACCCGAGATTCAAGATATGGTGCTTGAAGGTGGAAGTATTGATACAGACGGGCAGGGGACACTTTTGACAACAACTCAATGCCTACTTGAAAAAAATCGCAACCCACATCTCACGCAAAAAGAAATAGAAGATAGATTAAAAAATCTTTTTGGTTGTCATCGTATTTTTTGGCTCAATCATGGTTTTTTGGCAGGAGATGATACAGATAGTCATATTGATACTCTTGCTCGATTTTTAGATGAAAAAACGATTGCTTATGTTAGTTGTAAAGATCAAAATGATATTCACTATGAAGAATTAATGAAAATGGAAGAAGAATTAAGATCATTTAGAACCATCGATAATAAGCCTTATGAGCTTATTCCTTTGCCATTGCCAAATATAAAAGAGAGTGATTTTACTCATAATATGAGTGATCAAGAGCATCGATTGCCTGCAAGTTATGCAAATTTTTTAATCACTAATAGCCATCTTTTATTGCCAACTTATGGGGTTGATGAGTTGGATTTAGAGGCCATAAGAGCATTGGAAAAATTTTATCCAGTTATCCCTATTGATTGTAGAACTTTGATTCGTCAACACGGAAGTCTTCATTGTGTGAGTATGCAACTCTATGCGCTTTAGTAGGATTCTTATTACAGGAAAAGTTCAAGGGGTAGGTTTTCGTCCCTGTGTTTATAAAATTGCCAAATCAATGGGGGTTTATGGTTATGTGAGAAATTTGGGAAGCAGTGTTGAGATTCTTATTTCTCATCAAACCCAAGAGTTTCTTAAAAAACTGCAAGAGCAAAAACCAGTTCATTCAGAGATTAAAAGAATTGATGTGAGTGAGCTTGATTATGAGTTGGCTCAAAGAGATTTTATAATATTGCACTCAGACTATTCTAGTGCTAATTTTTATTCTGCAATCCCGCAAGATTTGAAAATTTGCAAAGATTGCTTACGGGATATAAGGACAAAATCTCGTTTTAAGGACTATGCCTTTACAACTTGCACAAATTGTGGGCCTCGCTATAGTCTAATTCTAACCTTGCCTTATGATAGAAAAAATACTTCAATGAGAGATTTTTGCATGTGTCAAGAATGCAGAAAAGAATATGAAAATCCTAATGATAGGCGTTTTCATGCTCAGCCAATCTCTTGCGTTCAATGTAGAATCCCTCTAAGCTTTGAGTTTGGTAATCAAAAACTTTTTGATATTGATGCTGTTAAAAAATGTGCTGGTTTGATTAATGAAGGAAAGATCGTCGCTATCAAAGGAGTGGGCGGGTTCGCACTATGTTGTAAGCTTGATTTTAAAGTGATTCAAAGATTAAGAAAGTTTAAAAATCGTCCCTATAAACCTTTTGCTATTATGGCAAAAGATACTGAGATGGCAGGTAGATATGCCTTAATTAATGAGCTAGAAAAAAAGATTTTAGAGAGTCCTCAGGCTCCAATCGTTCTTTTGAAAAAACGACAAAATCTAGAGAATGTGGCACCATTTCTAAAAAAAATAGGGATTGTTTTGCCTTATTCTGGTTTGCACTTTTTGCTTTTTGATTTTTTGAGTGAGCCTATTATTTTTACAAGTGCTAACTATGGTTCTGATCCAATCATCACGGACAAGAAAGATTTATTCGTATTAAGCGAGATCTGTGATGGAATTTTAGATTATGATAGAAAAATCTCTCAAGGAATTGATGATTCTGTTGTCGAGGTGGTTGATGGTATATTTGAAGAGAGAATACAGATTTTAAGATTAGCCAGAGGTTATGCACCTTTGCATTTAACGCTTGATGAGCTTGACTTAGGAGGTCAAGTTCGCTTAGCAATGGGTGCAGACTTAAAAAATACATTTGCATTTGCAAAAAAATCTAATGTGATTATTTCTCCATATCTAGGAGATTTAGGCAGTCCTGAAACTTTGAAAAAGTATGAAAAAACAATAGATTTTTTTTCGCACTTATATCAAAAACCAGAAATTATAATTAGCGATCTTCATCAGTCTTATCACTCATATAAAATTAGTGCTAATAAATCTATGAAAGAATCTTTATTATGGAAAAAAGAACAGCATCATATTGCTCATTTTAGAGCAATATTTATTGATTCTCATTTGCAAAATAAAGACTTATCTTTTACTAAAAAAGTCCTTGGGGTGATTTTTGATGGGACAGGGAAAGGATTTGATGAAACGATTTGGGGTGGTGAGTTTTTTGTTGGTAACTTTTTCAAAGTTGAACGAGCAGGATATTTTATGCCAACAAAAATTTATGGAGGAGAGAGAAGCTTAAAAGAAATTTACAGAATTGCTTATTGTTTTGCTAAAGCATATGCCTCAGTAGAAGATTTTTTATGTATTCAGAAAAAATTTTTTGATCGATATCCTCAAATCATGCCTGCATTTGATGTTGTTATTAATCAAAAAATATCTTTTTTTGAAACAAGTTCAGTCGGTCGAATTTTTGATGCAGTAACAAGTTTGTGTGGTATTTGCGATGAGAACACCTATGAAGCTCAAGGAGCAATGATGCTTGAAAATTATTTAGATGATAAAATCATTGATCCTTATGGTTATGAGTTTAGGAATGGCATGATTGATATCTCAAAATTTTTTAAGGAAATGATACATGATATTATCGTAGAAATGCCTTTAAATTATATCATCACGAGGTTTTTTTCAACTCTATCTTATATTGTGCTAGATTTTGCAAAAGCTTCAAAAATAAAAGATATTTTATTTTCTGGAGGGGTTTTTTTGAATTCTGCCTTATGTAAAATGATAGAAAAAGTTTTTTGGAATGAAAATCAAAAAAATTTTAACCAAGAGCCTTTTAGGCTCTATTTTCATCATTTTTTTCCTAGTAATGATTCTAATATTGCTCTAGGTCAAATTGCAAGTGGAGCTAAAGTGAGCTTATGATTTTGTGTGTTTTTTAAGCAAGTCTGCAATTAAAAAAGCCAGTTCAATTGATTGGGTAGCATTTAATCTTGGATCGCATTGAGTGTTGTAGTTATGGGCAAGATTAGATTCTGTGAGTTCTTGTGACCCACCGATACATTCAGTCACATTATCTCCTGTCATTTCAAGATGCACTCCGCCTGCATAGCTTCCAAAGCTTTGATGAATTTCAAAAAATGATCTTACTTCAGAGAGTATGCTGTTAAAATCTCTTGTTTTGTAACCATTATTTGCTTTGATAGTGTTTCCGTGCATAGGATCAATGCTCCAGAGAATAGAGCGACCTTCTGGTAGAATTTCTTTGAGAATTTTTGGAAAATTTTTCTTGATTTTTTCTGCTCCCATACGAACGATAAAATTAAGCCTACCTGCTTCATTTTCGGGATTTAGTCGATCACAAATTGCCATGATTTCTTCTTTTGTTACAAGAGGTCCTATTTTGACTCCGAGTGGATTTTTGATCCCACGTAAAAATTCTATGTGAGCCTCATTGATACCTCGTGTGCGTTCGCCAATCCATAGCATATGGGCTGAACAATCATAAAAATCTCCGCTCAAAGAATCTTGACGAGTTAAATTCTCTTCATAATGAAGCAATAAGGCTTCGTGGCTCGTATAAAAGTCAGTTTCTCTTAAGAGAGAAGTATTTTGTGAGCTGATTCCGCAAGCCTCCATAAAACCTAGCGCCTCTGTGATTCGGTTTGCAAGCATCTCATACTGCTGTCCAAAAGAATTGTTTTTTACAAAATCAAGATTCCACTGATGAACTTCCTTTAAGTCGGCCAGTCCACCTTGAGCAAATGCGCGTATTAAATTGAGAGTAGCAGCACTTTGATGGTAGGCATCAAGCATACGAGTTGGATCAGGATCGCGTTTTGTCGCTTCAAAAGCGATATCGTTGATAATATCTCCACGATAACTGGGTAGCTTTATTCCGTTAAATTCCTCTGTATCGCTAGATCTCGGTTTGGCAAATTGTCCAGCAATACGACCCACTTTGATGATTGGATAACTGCCTGCAAATGTAAGAATAGCGCTCATTTGCATAATAATTTTGAAAAAATCTCTAATGCTAATAGCACTAAAATGAGAAAAAGACTCAGCGCAATCTCCTCCTTGAAGTAAAAAGGCCTTGCCAATAGAAGCTTGTGCAAGGGCTTGTTTTAATTTTCTTGCTTCCCCTGCAAAAACTAAAGGAGGAAGCTTTGAAAGCTTTGTTTCTACATCTTGGAGTAATTGTTGGTTTTTATAAGTTGGATGCTGTTTTATTTTCATTTTTCTCCAGCTTGTTTTATCCCATTTTGTTGTTATGGATTTTGTTTTAAATGATAAAGGTTTTTGCATTATATGCCCTTAAATATTGAGTTGAGTGATCTATTGTATCAAAATATGATACACTTTTAAATGTGTAAAATTTTGACAGAATGATACAAGGATTTTAGATGATTATTGATGAAAAATTATTATCAAAACTAGAGCGTTTAAGTATGCTAGAAATCGCTGATAAAGAGACAACTAAAAAACATTTAAATGAAACTTTAGATTTTGTTAATAATCTTCAAGAACTAACTCTAGATAATGAAGAACAGGGAAATATCAGTCATACGCCATTAAGAGAAGATGAGCCACATTTAAGTCATATCACTTATGATGTGTTATCATCTGCACCACAAGCTCAAGGTGATTTTTTCATTGTTCCTAAAATCATTGAATAGAGAATTAACCCCTCTCTTACAAGAGAGAGGGATTAAGCGATTGCATAGACTTTAAGGTTTTGTGATAAATCTTGATAATATTTAAGGTTATTACTATCAATGCTACCTATGATTCTATGAGCACTAGGTGCATAAATTTGATTGATGTAGATATCTCTTAGGTGATTAAAGGCGATAAAGTCTTGATGGTTTTTCGCGGTTGTATCAATGAGATGCCATTGTTGATTGATAAGCACTTCTGCTTTATTTGTTGCAATGAGTTTGTTGTCTTGAATAATAAAGCCAAAGATTTCTCTAGCTGGAATTTTAGATGCTCTACAAAGGGCCACAAGAATAGAGTTTCCGCTAATATTTTCTCCAGATAGAATCGTATTTTGATCCTTGTCTCTGATTGTTTTGATTTTCTCTGAAAAAGCTATTTCTTGTTGATCTAGATTTTTGGCGATAAATTTTCTAAAATAACTGATTTTATCTTGTTTGCTCATAGAAGATGCTTTATTGGATATTTCTTCAATCTTTCCATCTGTTCTGATGTATCGAGTTTGTTTGATAAATTGTTTTGAATCTTCATTTTTCTTTAAAGCATAGACTTGATTTGGAAAAACCTCAACTTTAAATGAAGTTTTTAATATTTTTTGGGGTAATTGGTCTGAATTGAATTCCGCAAATACAAATGGGTAACCCTCAAACATTGCAATTTGATGTGAAGCAAAGTTTCCTTGGATTTTAAAATCTGATATTTTTTGAAAAGCCGTTGGTGTCGGCAATGGGACATAAAGCTTAATGTCTTTTGTAGATTTAAAATCCGCTGAGTATTCCATATTGATCTGAAAGACTTTTGATTTGGCCGTATTGGCAAAAATATTTGATGAACAAGCAATCGTAGTGCCTGCTGCCATAGTTTTTAAAAAATCTCTTCTTTTCATAATTAAAATTCCTAGATATATTTATTGTGGATTAAAATTTAATGCCGCAAAAGAAGCGGCATTAATTACATAACAAGTTGCTCTACACGCTTTCCGAATGCAGGATCAGCTTTTTTGAAATGAGCAATCTGTCTTTTTTTGATATCAGCAGGTACACCTTCCATTGCATCTTTAATGTTTTGACAAAGCCTTTCTTTTTCTTCGTTGTTCATTAAGCGATAGAGATCACCAGCTTGTGTGTAGTAATCATTGTCATCAGATCTATAGTCCCAATCATAAATTTCTGTTTCTTTTTCAAAGAGAGCGGGATTAAGTTTTGGTTCTCTTGCATTTTTGTCCTCAGCATATCCAGGGATAGAACTTGGATTGTAGTTCATATACCCACCATAGTTTCCATTTTGCATAAATCCATCGCGATGTGTGCTATTTACAGGGACTTTAGGCATATTGACTGGGATTTGATTGTGGTTGATTCCAAGTCTATAGCGATGAGTATCTCCATAAGAAAAGAGTCTGCCTTGTAGCATTCTATCTGGACTATAGCCAATGCCAGGGACAATATTTGCAGGGTTAAATGCTGCTTGCTCAACTTCTGCAAAATAGTTTTCGGGGTTTTTGTTTAATTCTACAATTCCTACTTCAATCAAAGGATAGTCTTTCTGGCTCCATACTTTTGTGAGGTCAAATGGATGGAAACGATAAGTCTTTGCTTCTTTTTCTGGCATAATTTGGACACACATTCTCCATTTTGGAAAATCTCCTTTTTCAATGCTTTCAAATAAATCTCTTTGGTGAGATTCTCTGTCTTTTGCAATGATTTCAGCTGCTTCTTTATTGGTAAGATTTTGAATTCCTTGCATTGACTTTAGATGAAATTTCACCCAAAATCTCTCATTTTTTGCATTGATAAAACTAAAGGTATGGCTTCCATAGCCGTGCATATGACGATAAGTTTTAGGTATGCCACGATCGCTCATAAGAATTGTTACTTGATGCAGTGATTCTGGGCATTGACTCCAGAAGTCCCAAGCAGCGGCATTGCTTCTAAGGTTTGTTTTAGGATCTCTTTTTTGAGTGTGGATAAAATCAGGAAATTTAAGAGCATCACGAACAAAGAATACGGGCGTATTATTTCCTACTAGATCCCAATTTCCATCCTCTGTATAGTATTTCATTGCAAAACCTCTTGGGTCTCTCTCTGCATCAGCAGCGCCTTTTTCTCCTGCAACTGTTGAAAATCTAAAGAAACAAGGGGTTTTCTTGCCGATTTTGCTAAAAATTTTAGCCTTTGTGTATTTTGTGATATCGTTAGTGACTGTAAAGGTACCATAGGCTCCACTGCCTTTTGCGTGAACTACCCTTTCTGGGATTCTTTCTCTATCAAAGTGTGCAAGTTTTTCTAAAAACCAAGTGTCCTGTAAGAGCATAGGCCCTCTTGGTCCTACAGTTAAAGAATCTTGATTGTTTGCAACGGGAGCACCGACTTCATTAGTTAGTTTTAGATGTTTCATTGTACATTTCCTTTCTTTTTAATTTGAGGTTTGAAACGCTTTATTTTACTTATTTTAAGGATAATAGATAGTAAATAATAATTATTATTAATTAGATATTGAAATATTTTATAGATTATTCGATGATTTTTGGTAGAGGTCGTGCATTCATAAAGACATTTTTTCCTTTGGGCTCTCTTCTGTTGGTTGTTCTGTTTGGCGATCTTCTTTTGCCTAAATTTTTAAAAATTCTTCCATAAAAAAGATCATCAAGACTAATACGAATACCTAATTGAACGAGGTAAGTTGTGTTATAGCGACTAAAAAAGGTTCTCTCAAAGCTTCCATAGAGCTTAATAATATTATTGAAAGAAGCATTTGCTTCAATGCCAATTCCCATTCTGTGGTCAGATGGGGTTTCGTAGTAAAACGAATTGGCAGGATTAACATCAACCATTAAAATATCTCCACCTGTATTGTTGTCATATGCATAATAAGCTTTTGCTCGAATATCATAATAATTCTGATAGTTTTGAAAAGACTTACCAAGACTGATATTGATTTTACTTGAAAAAATCGTAGCAGAGTCTTGCTGTGCTCCAAAATTTTCGCGTGTTATTTGATCGACGATATTGATATAGCCTCCACTCATAAAACCGATACCAGCATTTGCACTTGGATAAACAAAATAGTCTCCTTTTCTACCAAAAAGGATTTTGCTTCCTAATCTTGCTCCCATATAAAACAAATGGTAAGAATCTACAAAGTTTGAGGCATTGAGATTGTTTTTGCCATAAAAATAGTTTTTATTATAGGCATATTTCATCTTTGCATCAAATTCTATATTTGCTCTAGGATCCATTTGATATGCAGCCTGATAATAAGCACCAAGACCAAAAGACTCAACTTGTCCATTGTAGTCTGTATCATAATCTTTCATGTGTGTGTAATCAAAGAGTCCTCCAACAAAATGTCTTAATTTTCCAGCATTCATTCCCCAGTCATAGCCAGTCTGAAAAGTTTGGTAGTTATCGTGTGAATTGTCATAACTTTGTCCGCCAATGAAATAATTTGCCCAAAAGTTATTTTGAGAGGAGGTAAAAACAAGTTCATCAATGTGTTTATCAATGCTATCAGTTTGTATCCTATAAATGCGATATTGCAGGCTTAAAAGTCTTTTTATTGAGTTTTGCACTTCGTTATCTTCTTTATTATCATCAGGTGGAGTGTCCGCTCGTTCATAAATTACCCACTTATATCCACTGCCTTGACGCTCTTTTGCAATTTGTGGAGTGTAGTCAAAAAGTCCAATTTGCACAGGAAGAGCACTGAAACTTAGATTATCACCCCCATTGATAATTTGGGCTACTTTGACTTCAGCATTTTGCGTTAGTTTATAACCTGTTTTTTGTAAAACTTGTATATAGGCCTGCTGTGTGGCATTTTGAGTTTCTTGATTTTGAATTGTGATGAGATCGCCTGCATTTTTTTCAAGATCAATCATGATTCTAAAGACACCATTATCGCCAGATTTAAGTGTGTTGATATTGATTTCTCTTTGTGTGTCAAATCCAGAATCAATGCGTTGTGAAGCAATATCAATCATGCTCATATTTGAGGTGAGGGCTATGGAATTTAAATCTGCATTGTTGTTTGGATCAGAATTATTAGTAATTTTTAATGTATTAAGATTGACATTCCCGCTTGTAACAATCCACTTTCCACCATTTTCTAAATTGAGATTAAAACTTCCTGATGTGTAATCTTCTTTACCTTTGATATAGGAGTTATTGTTAGTGAGATTAATCCCTAAAATTGTATTTTTTCCATTAAGATTAATATCTCCTGTGAGTTGAACCAAATTGGTGGCGTTGATTGTTTCTGTATTACTAGGTTGATAATTGACATAAATTTTTGCTTCTTGTTGGTTGAGGTTAAAAATATATCCGCTTCCTGTCGTTCCTGTTGTATCGACAACAAGGTTTTTATTAAAAGTAAAAATTCCTGTTTGATCATTGCCAGATGGATCTTTGCTTCTGTATTTATCGCTTAAAAAAACTCCCATTCCAATATTACTTCCAGCAGCAAAACTAATTGTGAGGTTGGTATCAAATCTCATTGATGAAGATCCGCCAGAAACAAAAAATATAGATCCATTGGAATTTTGCATTCCTGTTGTATCGATTTTAAAAGTAATGCTTGTTCGATTGTTGAATTGAGTGACTTTATTGTCTAATGCGTTTGAAACAATACCCATAGCTGCAATTGTGGATCCATTGTATTTTCCTGTTGCTGTGATATTGATTATTTGATTTTGATATTTAAGGATACTATTTTGCTGTGTTGTTAAAAAATCTTTATCTGCAGGCATATTGGCTACAATGCTAACTGATTGATTTTGAGAATCATCAGTGATAGTGATTGCACTCATAAAAGATTGCGTGAGCAAAAAGAAAACAGAATTAGCAAAAAATATGTTAATAGCTTTCAAGTGATGCTAACCTTAATGATATACTATAATTTTATTTTAGTTATACTTATTGCCTACTTAAAAATTTAAAAGTATTTCTAAAGATTCGTAGCAAAAATTATGCCACAAATCTGTATAATGCGGGAAAAAATATAAAGGGATAGAATGAAAACATACAATATAGCGATAGTGGGAGCTACTGGAGCAGTGGGAGAAGAAATTTTAAAAATTCTTGAGGAACAAAAATTTCCAGTTAATGATTTAAGGTTTTTGGCAAGTTCAAAAAGTCTTGGAGTTGAGATTGAGGCTTTTGGTAAGAGTTATTTTGTGGAGGAACTCAAAAGAGATAGTTTTAATGGGATTGATATTGCATTTTTTTCTGCAGGAGGCAGTGTAAGTGCTGAGTTCGCTCCTTATGCTGCGCAAGCAGGTGCAGTTGTGATTGATAACACAAGCCATTTTAGAATGCAATCAGATGTTCCGCTTGTTGTATCGGGGGTAAATTCTTGTGATATTAGCCAGTGGAAGCAACGAGGAATTATTGCAAATCCAAACTGCTCTACGATACAAATGGTGCAGGTGCTATCCCCATTGCACCAAAGGTTTAAAATCAAAAGAGTAGATGTGAGTACATATCAAGCTGTGAGTGGAGCTGGAAAAAAGGGAATGGAAGAATTGGTGATGCAAATGCAAAAGTTTTTTGCTTTTGAAATGGATCAGATTGAACCCAATGCCTTTCCTCATCGCATTGCCCTAAATCTTATTCCCCATATTGATGTCTTTATGGAAAATGATTACACAAAAGAAGAAATTAAAATGATAAATGAAACCAACAAGATTATGCACAGTGATTTTGCGATTAGTGCTACCTGTGTGCGTGTTCCAGTTTTGAGATCTCATAGTGAATCTATTACGATTTGTTTTGAAACAGAAGTAGAAGCCAAGAAGGCAAGAGAAGTGCTTTCAGAAGCAAAACACATTGTGGTTTGTGATAATCCTAGTGAAAAGATTTACCCAATGCCAATTATTGCTACAGATACGGATGAAACTTATGTAGGAAGAATCAGAAATGATCTTTATGATAAAAAAATTCTACATTTATGGTGTGTGGCAGATCAGATTCGAGTAGGTGCTGCAACCAATGCGGTTCGTATTGCTCAAGAATGGATTAAGCTGTAAATACTCTTAACTTTAGAAGAGTATTTATGCTGGTAGAAAAAAAGGAATCATACTAATAATAAAAAGAAAAATCACTCCTGTTGTGAGGCGGTGCCATTTGCCTTGAAAGATGCTTAAAAATACATAAAGTCCAAACCCTGCTGCTAATCCATTAGTAATAGAGGTGGTGAGTGGCATCAAGATAATGATAAAAAACACAGGGATAGAAATGCTGAGATCTGAGAAGTTAATTCTTCTGATTTCAAGAAACATTAAAGCTCCAACGACGATCAGAGCAGGATAGATAGCATAGCTTGGAATTGATTCAAAAATAGGGAGAAAGAATAGTGTGAGCAAGAATAACAAAGAGATAAAAACAGCACATAATCCAGTTCTTCCACCTGCATTAACACCAGTTGCACTTTCTAAGAAGGCTGTGGTTGTTGAGAGTCCAAAAATAGGTCCTAATGTTGTGGCAACTGCATCAACCTGAAGAGTTTTTTCTAATTGTTTGTCAGTTCCGTGAGTATCTTGAAACATATTAGCTTTTACTCCGATGCCAGAGAGTGTTCCTAGTGAATCAAATAAATCCGTGATTAATAAAGCAAGGATTGCAGGTATTAATGAAATTTTAAGAACGCCAAGAATATCCATTTTCATAAAGATGGTATCGATTGATGCAGGCATAGAAATTAGGCGAGATGGGATATCTTGATAGCCAAAAATCCAACTCAAAACTGCACAAATCATAATTCCTATGATAAAAGCTCCTTGAATTTGACGAATGATTAAAAATAAAAGAAGCAAAATGCCAAAAATGCCAAATAAAACTTCGTGATGATGGAGATTTCCAAGTTTTAGCATATGATTTTCAATTTGAATAAAACCAAGTGATTTAAGACCAATAGTGGCAATGAAAGCTCCAAGGCCAGCACAAAGAGCCAATCTAAGATCTGATGGAATGCTTCTTAAAATCCAAACTCTTAATTTTGTAAATGAAACAATCAAGAAAAAGATTCCCGATAGAAAAACAGCTCCGAGTGCTTGTTGCCAAGAAAGATGTGAGGTTTGTACAAGCGAAAAGGTAAAAAATGCGTTAAGCCCCATACCTACACTCATTGCCACAGGGGCATTTGCCCAAATACCGGTTAGAAAAGTAGCAATTGCAGTCATCAGCGAGATCGAAGTGATGAGAGAAGATTTTGGCATACCTGCTTGAGAGAGGATATCTGAACCAACTGGAATAACATAAAGCATTGCAAGAAAAGTGATGCAGGCTGCTAAAAATTCTTTTTTGATTGTTGTGTTATTTTGCTCTAGCTTAAAAAAATGTTTGATAAAAGACATGATGTATCCTATTTTTGAGGTTTAAGAGTAAAAAGCGTGATTTCTGATTGTGTTCCAAGTCGCATAGGCGGCCCCCAAGTGCCTGTTCCTTGAGAGACATAAATAAAACTACCTTTTTCAAATTGGTGTAATCCTTTAACATATGGCTGTTGAAGAGGAACAAGAAAATTAAATGGAAAAATCTGTCCTCCGTGAGTGTGTCCAGATAAAACGAGATCAATTCGTTGATTTTGAATCATTTTGATTACTTTAGGTTGATGTGATAGAAAAATAGAAGGAATATTTGGATTTCTTTTTAGTATGGCATTTTTGGGGTCAGGTTGTAAAAAATGCAATCGATCGCCTTCAAAATCTGTAATACCTATAATATTTATAAGAGGTTGATGATTAGAATCAAAGAGAGTGCTACTTGAATTGTTGAGAATAATAAATTTATTATCTTTTAAAAGATTAAGGATATTTTGCGTGTCAAAATAGTATTCATGATTGCCAAGAACATAATAAATCCCGTAATGAGCACTGAGATTTCTGAGAAGATTAATCTTATCTAGGATAAAGGAAGATTTTGCATCAACGATATCGCCAGTTAAGACAATAATATCTGGATTTTGTGCATTTACAATAGAAATAATTTTTTGAATCTCTTTAGCACTTGAAAGAGTAGAGATGTGTAAATCACTAATTTGAATGACTTTTAATTCTTGTGTAAGGTTTTTAATGGGAAGAGTGATGGTTTTTAAAATAGGGGTTTTAAAGGAATTGTAAAAAGAAAAAACAATTGATATTAAAACTAAAAATAGGCTTAAATATCGTATGTATGGTGCAAAATGATAATATTGCTCTTTTGTGCTAACAAGCAAAAAAGGTGAAAGGCATATGCAATAAAAAACAGCCCCTGCAAATAATAAAAAGCCAATTCCTATAGAAAGAGCAAGAATAAAATCAATGAAGACATAGATATGAACATTGCGTAAAAGTAAATAAAGAACATTCAAGATAATGAGGGTAACGCAAGTGTAAAAGCCAACTTTTTGTAACAATGGACTAGTTTTATAGAAAAAAATATAATAAGAAAAAGAATGAATTGCACCAGCAATACAAATGGCAATAAGATATCCAAAAAACCAAGAGGCGTAATGGGTGTTTTCCATAAAAATAAAAATTTCCTTAATAAATATTAAAATAAAAGGGTATTATATCCTAAAAAAATAAGAGTACGGAATGAAGAAAATTGTCTTTATATGTTTAGGGAATATATGCAGATCGCCACTTGCAGAGGGAATTGCAAGAGATTTGATCAAGCAAATGAATCTTGATATAGAGGTGGATTCTGCTGGTATCTCAGGGTATCATCGTGGTGAGCCTCCACATGAATTGTCTCAGCAGGTTGCGAGGGAAATGGGACTTGATATCAGTGATTTAAAAAGTTCAAAGGTTAGTCCTTATATGCAAGCGGATTTATTTGTGGCTATGGATAATCAGAATATCAGAGATTTGCTTGCGCTTGGAATTGATAAAAAAAAGATTATAAAGCTGGGTGATTATGGTCTTTGTGGAAAAGAAATACCAGATCCTTACTATAAGGGGATAGATGGGTTTTATGAGATAAGAGATTTATTAAAAGTGAGCATCACAGAATTCTTAAAAGATATTTCTTGTAAAAATTTTGAATGATATTTTTGATTGTGAGTGATTTCCTATAGACTGGATACTTTTAGCCTATAGGAAGAAGAATCAGAATAATTTTACTGATTAAAGTTGTTTTATTGCTTTGTGAAATCTTGAAAATCCTTCCTCGATTTCTTCTTGAAGAATTGTAAGTGGTGGTAAAAATCTTATTGTATCAGATCCAGATTTAATAACAAGAACACGCTCTTGTAGTGCTGTTTGTAAAATTTTTGTTTGCATTTCTTTCTTGTGTATTTTAAGTCCTCTCATTAAACCAAGACCTGCAACATTAGAAAAAATATGAGGGTAAGTTTGGAAAATTTCTTGTAGTTTTTTGTCAAAAAGATCAATTCTTTGTTTCAATCTCCCAGATTCTCTTTCTTTTGCTAGAGTATCAAGAACAAAAAGACCTGCTCTTGATGAGAAAGGGTTGCCTCCAAAAGTGCTTCCGTGATCTCCGGGAGAAAAGATATCTTTTATATTACAAAGTGTTGCTCCAATCGGGATACCTCCACCTAATCCTTTGGCCAAAGTGATTATATCTGGCTTCAGATCATAAAGGTGTGATGCAAGAAATTCTCCACTTCTAAAAGATCCGCTTTGAACTTCATCAATCATGAGTAAAATATTTTTTTGTTTAAGAAGTTGGGCCAACTCTTTAATTTCAGATTGATCAAAAGCGTGAATTCCTCCTTCTCCTTGAATAAGCTCTAAAAAAACCGCACAAGTTTGATCATTTATCATTTCTTTTATAGATGAGATATTTTTGGCTATCTTAAAACCTTCTGGGAAAGGTCCAAAATGTTGATGTAGTTTGGGCTGACCTGTAGCGATTAGGGTCGCGATCGTTCTTCCGTGAAAACTAGATTCTAGAGTGATGATCTCATAGCATTTTGGTCCTTTTTTTTCACCAAATTTCCTTGCAATTTTAATAGCACATTCATTAGCCTCTGCACCAGAATTGCTGAAAAAAATCGAAAAATCTTGTTTGCTAAGCTCAATAATTTTTTGTGCCAAAGTGGTTTGTAGATCATTTTCATAAAGATTTGAAATGTGCAAAAGAGAGTCAAGCTGATTTTTTAATGCCTCATTTAATCCTTGATGTGTGTGTCCAAGGCTACAAACTCCAATTCCGCTACCAAAATCAATATAATCTTGCCCATTTTTATCAAAAAGATATGCGCTATGTCCTCGTAGAAAAGAGACAGGAAACCGTGCGTAACTTTGTAATAAAAACCCCTGATTTTCCATAAAACTCCCTTTAAAATTTTGTATTTCATTTTACATTAAAAAAGGAAAAATTAAACTTTTTGTAATAAAATCAGACAAGATTTATTTTGAAACAAAGGAAGTGTTATGGAAATTTTAAAGAAGGCTTTTGGTCCTTTTGAGACAAATTGTTATATTTTGAAGAAAGATTCTAAAGAGTGGATTATTGATCCTGGAATGGGAGCGATGGAATGGGTGGTAGAAATGTGCTTGAATCCACAGGCAATATTACTAACTCACGGGCATTATGATCATATTTTTGATGTATCAAAGCTAAAAAAGAAATTTCCATTGGTGCCTGTATATTGTCCTGAAGGAGATGTTTTTATGCTTGAGAGTGATTGTTATCATAAAGGAATTGTGCCTTGCAGTCCAGATGTATCTGTGGTCGGGAATCGTTCAATTCAAACTTTTGATATCAATGGGCTTGAAATAAAGTTTCATCATTTCCCTGGTCATACGCCTGGATGCAGTATTATTGAAATAGAAGGAGAAATTTTTAGTGGAGATTTTATTTTTTATCGAAGCATAGGTCGCTATGATTTTCCTGATTCTAATCCTAGTGATATGAAGCAATCTCTTGAGATTTTTTATCATCTAGATTTTAAACCTGGCACAAGAATACATCCAGGACACGGAAGAGATACAACCTTTGAGGAAGAAAAAAGAAGTATTTTTGTTTGGAAGGAGAGAATCTAAAAGATCAAAAACTAAGTCTGCTAAATTTTAGCAGACTTCTAGGCTCAGATTTTATGAGGATAACAAAAACGATATCCACGACGGCGAACCGTTTCTACGGTGTTGATCCCAAGTGGTTTATCAAGTCTTTGTCTGATTTGGTTGATGGCCACTTCGATTACATTTGGAGTAACAAGCTCAGGTTCTTCCCAAATGGCATCAAGAAGTTGCTCTTTAGAAACTATTTGATCGCGATGTCTTGCTAGGTGAGTGAGCACTTCAAAAGGCTTGCCTTTGACTTCAATTTCTTTGCCTTGATAAATTACGCGTTCTTCATCAGGATTAATGATGAGATCTTGGACTTCGATAATTCCATTGCTTGATAATTTAAGTCTTGATTCCACTCTTGCAAGTAAGGCTCTATGATCAAGCGGTTTATAAATAAAATCATCAGCACCTGCTTTAAAAATTTTTATTTCTCCTGATGGATTTGATTGTTTGTCTGTGATGATTAAATTTGTTTTTGGGGTTTTTGTTTTAATTTCAGAGATAAGGTCAAGAACTTCTTCTTCTCCTAATCTGAAACTAAGCAAAATGAGATCATAATTTCTGATTCCAATATAATAATAACCATCTTTTGCGTTACCAGCCACATCGGTTTGATAGTTTTGAGCTGTAAAAAAATCAGCCAAGGCTTTTGTGGCGTGGATTTCTTCATCAATCAGTAAGATTCTCATCTTTGCATCCTTTTATTTTTTAACTTAACCTAAGCTGGATTATAGCATAATTTTATATTCATTTAAGAAAAAGAGTTTAGGTATTTGTGTATCTTTAGAATTTAAAAATTATGCCTTTTGTAGGTGGAGCAATGAGAATATAAAATTTATTTGATTATGATGTCTTTTATTTGCTCGATTTCATTCTCATCCAATTTTAATACTTGGGGCTTAATGCGAGAAAAATCAATTTGCTTAAGATTGATTTTTCTGATTTGTGAGTTATGCATTGTTTTATAAAAAAATTCTCGATCGCTTTGATTGCTTACAGCTGTCCATTGTGTTGCACTTGGAAGATCTGGGATTTTAGTTTGATCTGAAAATTCAGTGCCAATTGGTAAATCAAAAAGATTTAAAATATGAAAGGCTTGCATAACTCCCATATAAGCATTTTTTGGTTTTGGTGCTGTGTGTAGGAAAAAAGCCGCACGCACAAATCTTGATGGTGGAGTGAAATCGCCTGGCAAACCAAGCATTCCACTGCCAGCACCAACTGCAAAAATCTTTTGATTTTTTAACTCAAAAGATGGAGCTGAACCACTTTTAATATTGATATAGTTATTTAAGTTGGTGAGTTGCCATTGAAAATCAGGTGAATTTGTTAAAACACCAACAGGGTTTTGATAGATTTTTGTTTTGCCATTTGTGATTTCAATGACAATACTTTTTCCTTGAGCATCGCTTACTCGCCAATGAGCTGTCGGGGGAGATTTTTTATTTTCAAGAAGCATAAAAGGAACAACAATAATTTTTTTAAAAGCTTTGATAACTTCATCTGTATTTTTAAAGTTTGATAAGATATAGGTTACAAGTTCCATATCTGAGATAGAGAGATGTGTTTTTGATTTATCATACTCTGCAAGGCTACCATAATGCGGAAAGTAAAATAATCCTGCATTTAAACCTTCTTCATTTATCCCTTCACCAATAAAGTCATCTTGACTCACACTGATGCCAACAAAACCATATTTAGAATTCCATTGAATGCCGTTTCTACCACTGGGGGTAAGGGATTGGAATTTTTGATTTCGTGGGGAGATAATGAGTTTGCTTTGTAGAGAGAATTCTCCCCATTCTATTGTGCGTGCTTGAATGTATTTTTTGTCAATGGTTTGGATAGAAATGCCAGTACAAGCAAACAGAGGATGAAATAAAAAAAGAAAAAGATAGAGTGGGGTTAAAATTTGTTTTGTCATCGGTTTCTCCAAAGGTTTTAAAAATATCGTAGTTTATAATAAAAGTTATTAAATCTAGAAAAATTTAGAGCAAGTTTTAATCAATTTATTAAAGATTTAAAATAATATTATTTAATAATATTTAGCTACTGATTTACTTTCTAAGAAAAAATTTTTTCTATTCTAAAAGATATTTAAATATTTTAAACTCCTTAAAGTATATAATTTCTTAAAAAATATTTGTGTAAAGTCGTTTTTTAATTCAATTAAGTTAAAAAATAAGTTAATTATTTAAAATAAATAATAATTTGTATTATTTTAAATATTTTCTATTTACTTTTTATCATTTTTATTATCGTATAATCTTTTTAGTTAGCCAAAAGGCTAACTCGGCGTACAGTATGGCAAGGTTACCTCCCCCTCCTTTCTTTACCATAGGTTGTACGCCGCTCTCCTTTTTTTGTTTTGTTAAGTTAAAAATTGATATTTGCACCGTCTGTTCGCAGGCGGTGCTTTTTTATTGCTCTTTTTGTTGGAATTCTTGATAGAATTAAATGATGTGGTAAAAAGTAAATGAAAAATATCTTATGAAGTGATGTTTTTAGATTCTTCTACAATGATGCTAATGCCTTTGCAAACCCGCATACCAAATAATAAAATAATCCAAGAAAAGTAAATCCAAATCATTGAAATGAGTAAAACAGAAATAGATCCATAGAGAGTGGGGTAGGTTTTGTTGTAGCTGATATAGGATACAAACATGATTTTAAAAAGATACCAAATGCTTGCACAAATACAAGATGAAATCACAAGTATTTTTGTATTTAGCTCTTGATTGGCTGAAATACGAAAAAGAATGAGAAAGAAAATGCAAACAAAAACAAGAGAAAAGAAATTTCCTAGGATTAAGATTTGAAACTTTGAAGCCAAAAAATGTGTGATGGCTGTATTGAGATAAAAGATACCTACGATCATAATGGGAAAAAAAGTAACCATTAACCAATAAAGAATTAATGAATCTAGCCATTTTCTTGGTTTTGTGTTAAACATTCTTGTTGTTATAAACTCATAGTTTCTAAAAAACAAAAATGAAGTAACCATAGCATAAAATAATCCCATTAATCCCATTGCTTGAGCATTACGCATAAAAGTATCAAGTATATTGATGAAAGTTTGAGTATTTGCAGGAATGATATAGGAAAGTATGATTGATTTTAGAGAGTTGATTTGTAATTGAAAGCTTGAAAAAGTGGAGATGACAGACAAGATAACAAGAGTGAGAGGAATGATTGCAAAAATAGTATAAAAGCTCAAAGAGGCTGCAAAGTATAGTATTTCTTGTTCGTGTGTCAAGAAATTATAGGCCTTTTGTATATCGCTTTTGAATCGCTTGTATAGACTCACTGGCTACCTCCATTGCTTCAATTGCTTCTTTATCGCTAAAACTCAGTAAAAGCTTTTTCAAAAGACTTTATTTTGATAATAATAAAGTCTTAAAAAATGTATCTTAAACCTATGTTGCCATTAATGCCAATATCTTTATAAAAAACTCCAAATTTTGATCCAAGTGATAAATTAAGATAAGTTCTCTTGAAAATTTCCATCTCCCCACCGATACTGAGCTTAAAATGTAAGTTAAGAGCATCTCCTTTTTGATAAGCCAAGATGTCTTGGTTGATAAATCGTATGGTTTCATCTCCTTGTGATGTGATAAATAAATCTTGGCTAATTCCTCCATTAAAGAACCAGTAAGATCCTTCATTGAGATACTTTCTTGCTTCAATTGCGACATCAAGAGTGAGGACATGTTTTTGATCTGCATTTGCTTGAGCGAGAATATCTCCATAAAAGCTATTGCTATTTTTGCCTTGAATGCTAGAATTTGCGATCAAAAAGTAGTTTAACCCGACTTGAGGCTTTAGCACAAAGCTTTTATCTTGCATATAAAATAAATATCCATAGTTGAGATTGATATTTGTAATGTAGCTTTGGTAGCTGTAGTTTTGATTGATTTGGCGTGTGATGATTTCTTGAGAATCAATTGATTCTTGATTAAAACCTATGGTTTGACTTGCTGAAAAATCAATTTCTCCGTGAGGTATAAAACTTCTAACATAAAGTCCAAAATTAAGATTATTTGCATAATTTTGAATCAAATCGCCATAGTAGGTGCTGTAAGCATAAGCAAGATAGCCACCAACAATAACCCGATTATCATTGACTCGGAAAGATCGATCATAGCCTAAATCAATTCCATAGAGTGCTCCATTTCCATTTTGAACAAAATTTGCTGCACCAATTGCTGTAGCCCAAACATTATTTTTATATGTATCTCGAATAGCCTGAGTATAGGCCTGTGCAAGATCAAAAGTTGTATCATTTTCGGTAGAAATATCTGTTTTTGTTTCTGATTCTGCTGAATCTATTTTATCAGCTGATGCAAATCTTTGTTGTTTGAAGGCTTGGATTGCTCTCATAAAGGCAGTGCGTTCATCTTGAGTGCTTTGAGTAGAAGAGAGTTTTACTAAGCGATTATTTTTATTTGTATCTGTTGCAAGTCTTAGAATATCAATTGTGCTTGATTTTCTTGAAGCAGAATGAATTTGATCACTTGCAGATTCTATCTTTTTAGCAACCTTAATAAAATAATCTAAGTTATTTCCTGTGATAACATCATTTGCAAAAAAGACATTATTTTTATCCAGCATAAGAGTCTGGAAGAAATCCATCACATTTGATCCAGTGGCATTGATTGCATCAATCCATTCTTTTCCGCCTTTGCGATAAAACCAATACTCTATACGATTTTTGTCATAAGGATTTATATTAGAATCATTTGATGAGATGATTTTAAAGCCTATAGAGTTTGAGGTGACAAATTTTTCAATCCCAATTCCATTGTAAATAAAGGCTGTATCTTTATCAAGTCGGTTGGTGTCTCCTTGAGTGGCAAAAAAACCTATACGATCAAGCATGTTTGCTTGGAATCCCTTATCTGTTCCGCTTGAAACTTTTCCATTTTGATCGGTATAATGATAGGTGATTCCGCCTGTTGAATCAAGAAGAGTATATGTCTCTCCAACTTTTATGCCTTTAAGATTATAGACATTAAAAATTGATTGATAGTTTTCATTAGACATTTGTGTCGCATCAAAATAAATATCTGTTTTGCCACTCACTTGAATTGGACTGAATGTATTTGCATTGACAAGAAAGTTAATGGTTCCTTTGATTTCTAGGTTTCCATTAACGATAATTTGACTGCTTTCATTATAGGTTAATTGACCTCCATGAGCTAAGTAGAGATTATAAAAATTTGCCGTTGTGTTTGTAAAAATAGCATTGGTTAGCATCATTGAGCCGCTATTTGCTGTTTTGATGATACCGCCTGTTGCCTCGAGAGAAGAAATTGCGATATTTGCATTTTCGCTACCTGTGGTATCAAAGGTAGGGTAGGACACATCTGCAGAGCTATTCCAAGCAAGGGTTAAGCTATCAATAGAGATATTTTTAACATTTTTAAAGACAAGATTTCCGCCGTAAGCTCCCCAAGTTGATGCTGAAAGATTTTCAATCTTTGCATTATTGAGATTAGTGAAAGTGATGTTTTTGGTGCCAACATCTGAAAAACCTGATTGAATGCTGTAGGTTCCTGTGAGAGTTATATCGGCAAAGCTATTTTGATCATCTTTTGATTGATAAAATGATGCACCTGAAGAGGTATTAAAGTTAGATGAAGAAAAGTGAGAAGTCAAAAGAGTTGTCTTTGTGATATTTGTGATATTTTTAATATCAAGTTGAGTATTTGAAGCAACTTTGATGATACCGCCTGTTGCCTCGAGAGAAGAAATTGTGATATTTGCATTTTCGCTACCTGTGGTATCAAAGGTAGGGTAGGACACATCTGCAGAGCTATTCCAAGCAAGGGTTAAGCTATCAATAGAGATATTTTTAACATTTTTAAAGACAAGATTTCCGCCGTAAGCTCCCCAAGTTGATGCTGAAAGATTTTCAATCTTTGCATTATTGAGATTAGTGAAAGTGATGTTTTTAGTGCCAACATTAAAAAACCCTGATTGAATGCTATAGGTTCCTGTGAGAGTTATATCAGCAAAGCCGTTTTGGTCATCTTTTGATTGATAAAATGATGCACCCGAAGATATATTAAGACCATATGAAGAGAAATGAGAAGTGTTGAGGGTTGTGTTTTTAAACTGGAGTATTTTTTTGAAATCAACTTCTTGTGATTGATGAGAAAGAGTAATAATGGAATTTACCGCACTGAGAGAATCGTTGATTTTAAAGGTAGCAAGATTACTGACATCAATTCTTCCATAGTTATCAAGAGTTAAAGTATCTACTTCAAGATTGCCTCCACCTCGAAAATTAAGAGTTGAAGCATCTGCTCCACTGGTTCCTCCGATAAAATGCAGGGTATTGATCTTAGAATCCCCAATATCGGTTAAAAATTCGTTGTAGCTGTTGTTGCTAGATCTAACCTCCATTGTATTGATGAGGAAATTTTTTGCACTGATTCCTCCTCCTAGAGAGTTTTTTCTAGCATCTCTTACCACAAGTTTATGGATATAGATTCCATAGTTGGTATCTGTGGTGGTGCCATCGCTATTGCTAATTTTAATTTTATTGTTTCCAGTGATTTTACTTAGATCAAGCGTCACTTCATCGCTTACCGTTCCATTTCCTGTGAGATTGATCGTCCCTTGATAGTCAAAAGTATCTCCGATGGCTGTAAGGCTTGAGTGATTTCTAACATTTATCGTGCTTTCGTGATTGTTATCATTTGAACCAATAAAGCTCAATCCTTCTTTTTTAGTGGTTTCAAGTTTGAGGTGCCCACTGATAAGCAAACCATCACCAAGCGTGATTGTTCCTCCTAAATAAATATCATCAGCTTTAACGTGCATTGTTGATTTTGCGAGTGCATCACCTATACTTATATTTCCTACTTCTCCCGCAGTATCTCTGTTTTTACCTAAGATAAACTTTGAACCAGTTGCATCGATGGTAAAGACAGCTGAAGTATTTCCACTATTATGATAAGTGTAGTCTTTAAGATAATAGATAACTTCTTGACCTTTAGTGACTTCTTCATCTGAGACTTTTGGTTCAAGAGTGAGAGTGTAGTCTCTTGCTAGACCTCCAGCTCCATTCATTATTCCAAATATGGCATTGCCATTTCCTATTCCAAACACCCAAGTTCCAGGCTTAATGTAAGGAGTAGTGTCAACATAAACACCAGTGCCTTGAATCACAAAGCTTAGGGTATTGTCTGAAGTGCTTGAAGTGAAATTTACTGCAAGGGGAGAGTTATTGTTTTGATTATCATAAAAATAAATATTTTGTGCAAAAAGTTGATTGAGTGTGCCATATTCACCTGTATTATCATTGAGGCTATAAATTTTGTCATTTTTTTTAAATTGAATACCACCATTTGCTTTAACAAGCTTATAGGTTACACCAGTGATAAGATCCTTTGTGCTTGTATAAATATTTACTTTTGATTTTGGTATGCCAACGGTGATGACTTGTTCGATTTTGTTTCCATTTTTATCTATATTAGTGATTGGAAACTGTTGTGTTTTGTCAGATGCGTCCATATTGAATTGAAAATAACCATCTTCAACATCGATCAGTTCCGTGTTGTTTGGGTTAAGGGTAAAATTAAGCGATCCATTATTGATCATATTTCCATTATAGACTGTAAGTTTTGATCCGTCTGATATATTGAGATCCCCATTATTAATAAAATTGGAATCTTTGAGATAGATATTTGCATTATTTTTGATCGTGATCTCTTGAGTGGTGAGATTATTTACATAGAGCTCTGATTGATCAAAGAGAATTTTATCAATCATCGTGTCAGCATTCATATTGCCATTTTTATCGTAATCTTTATTGCCTGATTGTGCGAAAAGCACGGATTGACTCTTCATTGTGAGATTTTTAGCAGTGAGTGTATCTCCTGATTTAATGTAGAGTTTTGCTTCATTTTCAAAAGTGATATCCCCGATATTTATTTTTCCATTTGCAGAGTTAGCGTAGAGGAAAGTTTTGTTGTTGCTAAAGGTGGCTTTGTTGATTGTGAGATTTGAACCTGCTTTGATTGTGGCGTATGATGATTCAAGTGTGTCGATACTTACATCAGAAATGGCACTTGCATCAAGAGTGCTCCGCTTAGAAATTTTTGCCGTTGAGATAGCAAGAGATTTTCCAGAGTTAAACTTTGCGGTAGCTTTTGTAGTTGCTCCCCAACCTCCAAAGATTTCAAGATTTGTAATCTTATATGCTGTATCATTTTTTCCATAAAAGTCCGTAGTGGGGTTAAAATTTGCAGTTTTTATCGTGAGATTTTCTATATTAAAGTCAGTGTTGGCATAAATATTGCCACGAGTAGCTGTAAGCGAAGAAATGCTGACTTTTTCTGTAATCTTTTCGACATTAAGGGTTTGTCCATTATGAGTTGAATCTCCATTGAGATTGATGGTTCCAATTTGAGAAAGACTTTTTCCGCTAAAAATTAAAACACCAGCAGCTAAACCAGAGGTGGTTCCTCTGACATCAAAGTTTGCATTAGAAACAATATCTCCTATTGCATTAAATCCAAGCTTAAAACCAGTGGAATCATGAGCCATAATAATATTTCCGCCAATGTAAATATTGTTAGCCTTAACTTCGATGCTGGAATAAACATTGGCTCCACTGCTATTGAGTTTAATTGTTCCAGTTTCTGTTCCATTGATCGATCTTTTCCCAAAGATCAAATCATTTTGTTTTGCATCAATATGGAAATAATAATCACCAGAACCACCGCCACCGCCAGAAAGATAGCCGTGAGACCAGCTAATATTGTCATCTGTTCCATAGTATCCTGCATTTGTAATATAATAAATCCTTCCACTCACACTGTTTGTTGATACATTTTTGCATTGACCAAATAGTTGACAGGTACCTGATAAGCTGTAGATATTAAGCTTTTCTGGAGTTGAATTGGCAAAAGCTGGAGCTAGGAGCAAAGCACTGAGGCTAAGGCTACCAAAAAATCTTTGATAAGAGATTGATTTTAAATATTTTTTTGTCATTAAAACAAAAATCCTTTATTTTATGAATCTATAAATATTGGTTAAAAAATTTTTCAATTATAGCACAAACCAAAAATATTTTGCTAAATCATAGATTAAAATTATCGGATAGTTTTTGTTGATTTTAGAGTATTTGAGAGTGGCTCCGGATGCAGGATTCGAACCTGCGACCAAGCGGTTAACAGCCGCCTACTCTACCGCTGAGCTAATCCGGAATATTTAAAACAAGACTTTAAAAATCTTGAAGCGTGATTATAATGAAAAAAAAAGCATAAGTCAATAGAATTTTAGAAGATTTAGACTGAAAGTGTGTAAAACTAAAAACACAGCAACGGGATTAAAGTTTAAAAATAGGCACACATTCATTTTTAGGCTTTAAAACCCCCTTAAGATCAAAAATAAATCCTCTTTTTTTAAGAAAAGACTGATAATTAAAGTTTAAAAATTCTTGGTGTGGAATCGCAAGAATGATAGCGTCAAATGAGTGATTGATTTGAGATAGAGGTAAAACTTGTCTTTGATATTCTGCTAATGCTTGATGCGGATTGATGATTGAGTCATACATTTGCACTTTACAGCCAAAGTCCTTTAATTCTGACTCTACTTCAAATACTTTTGCATTGCGGATATCTTTGCAATTCTCTTTAAAGCTAGCGCCAAATATGGCAACTTTTGCTCCTCTTGGATTTATCTCTTGTCGTATGAGAAGCTTGATAAATTTTTGTGCGATAAAGCTTGGCATATAATCGTTGATAAATCTTCCAGAACTGATGACTTTTGGGTGATATCCATAGACATTGGCAATATGCACTAGGTAATATGGATCTACACTGATGCAATGCCCACCTACAAGACCAGGGGTAAAAGGTAGAAAATTCCATTTGGTTTGAGCGGTTTTAAGAACCTCGTGAGTATTGATTCCTAGTTTGTCAAAAATGATACACAGCTCATTAACAAAAGCGATATTGAGATCTCTTTGAGCATTTTCAATCGCTTTAGCTGCTTCTGCGACTTCAATGCTCGGAGCTAGATAAGTGGAATTTATAATGCTTTGATAAAGAGCATTGATTTTTTGTGCGGATTTTTGTGTGCTTCCTGATGTGACTTTTGTGATATTTGTAAGAGTGTGGATTGTATCTGCGGGATTGATTCTTTCAGGGGAGTAGCCTACAAAAAAATCGTGATTAAATTTTAATTGACTAATGGTTTCTAAAACAGGAACACACTCTTTGCGCGTGCAAGTGGGGTAGGTTGTGGATTCATAGATAATAATATCTCCTTTTTTCATTGCTTTTGCGACTAGCTCTGAGGCTTTAAGCAAAATGGAAATATCAGGTTTTTTGTATTTATCAACAGGAGTAGGGACAGCGATGATAAAAATGTTGGCTTTTTTTAGATGAGAGGGATTGTCTGTTAGATTAAGGAATTGGCTTTTTTTAAAATCTTTGATTTCTTCGTTGTGATCAAATCCCTTTTGAAGCTCAGCAATTCTTTTTGGGTTGATATCAAAACCTATCGTGGGATAAATTTTTCCAAATTCAATTGCAAGAGGCAGACCCACATATCCTAATCCGATGATAGCAATTGTATCAGATGAGGCTTTTGGATTTTTATTTTTCATAAAATTCCTTTATTTTTGAAACGATGTATTCTTTTTCTTCGTCTGTGAGATAGGGGTTTATAGGTAATGAGAGAATAGTTTGAGCGGTTTTTTCAGCACAGGGAAAATCTCCTTGTGTGTATGCAAGATTTTTGAGTGCATTTTGAAGATGTATCGGGATAGGGTAGTGTATGGCTGTGGGAATAGAGCAAGAGTGTAGGAAATCTTTGAGTTGTGTTCGGATATTTTTTGATTCTAGGAGAATGCTAAATTGTGCGAAGGCACTTTGAGAGTGAGGCAAAATTTTAGGAAGTTTGATTTGAGGGATATCTTTGAGATTTTCAAGATAATATTGAGCAACTTCTCTTCGTGCTTGTAGTGAAGATGGAAAATAAGTTAATTTGGCATTCAGGATGCTTGCTTGGAGGGTGTCTAATCGGGAATTAATGCCGATATATTGGTGTTCATAGCGCTTTTTTTGTCCGTGTGATCGCAAGGCTTTTATTTTTTCTGCAAGAAAAAGATCATTGCAAAATACCGCTCCGCCATCTCCAAAACAGCCTAGGGGTTTTGCAGGAAAAAAACTTGTGGTAGAAATATCTGCTGTATTGAGACTTTTATAAATGCGATTTTGAGAATCTTGAAAACTTGCACCAAAACTCTGTGCGCCATCTTCAATGAGAGTGATTTTATATTTTTTAGCAATCTCTTTGAGAGCAACAAAATTTGGCATTTGTCCAAAAAGGCTGACGGCTAAAATTGCTTTTGTGCGTTTGGTGATTGCAGATTCAATGAGTTGTGGATTGAGATTGAAGGTTTCATCGATATCGACAAAAACAGGACGAGCACCAGAGAGAATGATTGCCTCCGTGCTTGCAAAAAAACTAAAAGGTGTTGTGATGATTTCATCATTATCTTTAATGTCAATTGCCTTGAGTGCTAAAAATAAAGCAGAAGTCCCATCTGAACAGGTGATAGCGTATTTTGAACCTAAAAAATTTTGAAGATTGTTTTCTAGCTTTTGAACTTCTTCACCCATGATAAAATTTCCAGATTGAAGCACTTGGTGAATGTAGGTGTCAATGAGATTTTTGTGTGCTAAATAGTCTGCTTTAATGCCTGAAAAATCAATCTGCATTAAAATCCTTTTGTTTGATGATGTAGGCTTGATTTTCTTTTGTGTAGCAAAGTTTATAGTAGCATTTTTCAGTCTCGCTGAAGGCTTGATTGTCTCTAAAAATCAAACGATTACCGCTTTGATCTACCCAGCCAATTTGTTTGGCTGGATTTCCCACAACAAGGCTAAAATCTGCCACATTTTTAGTAACAACAGAACCTGCACCAATCATTGCATATTTTCCGATTGTGCAACCACAAATAATGGTTGCATTCGCACCAACTGAACAACCTTTTTTAAGAAGAGTGGGGCGATACTCTTTCTTGCGTATGATAAAACTTCTAGGATTGATCACATTTGTAAAAACAACAGAAGGCCCTATGAAAACATCATCTTCACAAGTAACTCCTTCATAAATGCTGACATTGTTTTGGATTTTGCAACCATTGCCAATATAGACATTTGGACCGATCATACAATTTTGACCTACAGAACAGGCTTTTCCAATTTTCACACCTTTTAGAATATGGCAAAAATGCCATATTTTTGTATCTTCACCAATGCTAACCTCTTCGTCAATCAGACTGCTTTTATGGATAAAAAAACTCATTCTATGATCTTATGGCTTTGAGTGCAAAAGGGTGATAATCGCCGTTCAAGCCTCTTTTTGGAGAATTTTTGATGAGCGAGATAAGCTGTATGCTTTTAATGGCTTCTTTGAGTCCAAATCCATTGCCCTTGAGGATTTCTTCATAGCTTTTTGTATGAAGATTTTCAAAACCTTGAGAGAATTCAATTTCTTTTTCTTCTAGTCGAATGGATCTGTAAGTTCTTTTGTTTGCAGCTTTTGCGGTTTGAGGGAGATGATCTGCATTGATAGATAAAAACCACTTAACATCAGCGTGTTGAAGCTCGAGACTTCCACAGGCAAAATCTTTTTCATCAAAATGCGTGATTACTCCTTGATGCGTAAGATCTCCAAAGACAAATTGCAACATATCAAAAAAATGAATCCCTATGTTCGTGATAACCCCACCACTTTTGCTCTCATCGCCTTTCCAAGAGATAAAATACCATTTGCCTCGTGAGGTGATGTAGGTGAGTTCGAGTTTAAAGCGATGATGAGGGTTTTTTTTGAGTTCAGATTGCACATAGGCTTTGAGATTGAGTATATCTTGATGTAACCGAAGCTGTAAAATATTATAAATACGCTTTGAGGTGGTTTCTTCTAACTGGATAAGTGCTTCTGCATTCCAAGGATTTAAGACAAGGGGTTTTTCACAAATAGCGTGTGCATCGTTTTTGAGCGCAAAGCGTATGTGACTATCGTGGAGATAATTAGGGGAGCAGATGCTGACATAATCAATTGGTTGAGTGCTATTTTGCAATTTAGAAATATGGCGATCAAATCTTTCAAATTCAACAAAAAAATCAGCCTGTGGAAAATAAGAATCAATGATGCCTACAGAATCTCTAATATCAAATGCACACGAAAGAGTATTGTTTGTTTCTTTAATGGCTTGCATATGTTTTGGGGCGACATACCCTGCAGCACCAATGAGAGCAAAATTTTTTATCTTAGAATGGGGCATATGGCCTCCTTTGTTTGAGGGTATTGATAATTTTGCTAGAAGTATCTCCTCTCCCATAAATGTGAGGAATGAAATCTGTCTTATTGGAATGAATTATATCAAAAGCATTGAGAATTCTTTCTTTTTTATGACCACATAAATGGTGGATTTTCAAATCAATTAGTTCTTGCCATTCTGTGGTTTGTCTGAGAACAATCGCAGATTTTTGAAAAAAGTAAGCTTCTTTTTGTAAGCCACCAGAGTCTGTGATAATCATTTGAGATTTTTTGAGTAAAAAAAGCATTGAGAGATATCCTTGTGGAGGAAGTAGAGTGATTGTTTTAGAATGAAAGTTTTTTAATAAAGGAGCATTTCTTGGGTGGATTAGAAAAAGAATGGGGATTTTTTGTGAAATCAATTCAAGGGTTGAGAGAATTTCTTGAAATCTTTCTTGATGGTTGAGATTTTCTTGACGATGACAACTTGCCAAAATAAAAGGGGAATCAAAATCAAAATTAATATTTTCTGGAGCTTTGGCATAGGGTAGGAAAAGATTTTTTGTTTCTAGCATAATATCACCAACATTTTCAATCACATAATGGTGCCTGCGGTTATCTTGAGTGAATCCTTCAGATACAAGATGATTAAAGGCATTTTGAGTTGGACAGAAAAGATAAGTTGAGATTTGATCTGTGAGAACTCGATTTTGCTCTTCTGGCATTTGAAGATCATAGCTTCTTAATCCCGCTTCAATATGAATGATAGGAATTTTCATCTTAACTCCTGATAATGCTCCAGCTAAAGTGCTTGTTGTATCGCCATAAACCAAAAGAAAATCAGGTTTTTCTATGGTGATGATTTCAGTAATACTTTCAATCATTAAAGAGAGCATCAATGCTTCAGGTTTGCCACCGTGTTTGAGTTGATATTTTGGAAGTGGAAGGTGAGAAAAAAGCGTTTTAAAAAAAATTTCACTCATATTAGAATCATAATGCTGTCCTGTATGAATGATTACTTCCTGAAAAAAAGAGTCTTGAGAAAGCGAGTGGCTAAAAGCACTGGCTTTGATAAATTGCGGTCTAGCACCAATGACACTCAAGATTTTCATACGAACCTTTTTTTGCTTTTTTGCATTGTATCACAAAATAAAACCCTCAAAACATTTTTTATAGGCTTCATAAAGTGAGAGAATCATTTTTTCTTTTGTGAAAAAATCTTCATAGCGTTTTTTCGCATTCTGACTAAAATAAGAGTAGTTTTTTTGGATTTGAAGAATACTTTTAGCGATAGAATAAGGATCTTTTGGAGGAACAACAAAACCTGTTAAGCCATTTTGATTGATATAATCGCTCCCAGAAGGAATAAGCTTTGTGGAGATTAAAGGTAGGCCAAAACTCAAAGCTTCAACAAGAACAATGCCATAGGATTCTTGTAAAGATGGCAATACAAAAAAGCTTGCACTCTGATAAAAATCAATCAATTCTTCTTTGGATTTTTTACCCACAAACTTCACTCTTTTGCTTAATTTTAAATTGGCCGTAATTTTTTCTAAAGCATTTTGATGTTCGCCATCACCAACAATTTCTAAAAAAAAAATCCTTCTGGCAAATGAACTAGACTTTCAATGAGATATTCAAAGCCTTTAAGAGGGACAAGCCTCCCTACACTGATAATTTTATAAGGATTTTTTGGAGATATTTTATTGATATCATTAAAAGAAATGCCTATGGGAATAGCGATGCACTTATGGCGATAATTTTGTAAATGAGGAGATTGTAGAATATAGTTTTGAGAGGTTGCAATGATGAGATTTGCACGATTGAGTATCCATTTTTGCAGAGGGAGAAAAAAATTAAGTAGAAATTTTTGTCTAATGATATCAGAGTGCCAATGCAAAATAATGATTTTATTTTGGTGTTTTGAGAAGAAGAGAGCAATGATTGCCATAGGATCTGGAAAATGGATATGGATAATATCATAATGTGAAATTAGCTTCTGTAATTTTGTGATCATTTGAGGGGCAATTGAGGTTGAAAAAACTTTTCCAAAACTAGCACTGCGATAAATTTTAGCTCCATAAGGTGTTTTGTCTTCTTGATAAAAGGGTTTTGTGTGAGAGCATAGAACATCACAAACTATGCCTTTTTGAGTGATTCCATCGCAAAAATCCTGCATCGTTGTTTCGATTCCGCCGATATCTGGAGGGTAAAACTTTCCTAGTTGTAATATTTTCATACAAACTTTCCTGATCGTTGCAAGAAAGGTATGAAACTTTGATTGCAGAATTTATTGATTGAAATTTCGTGAGGCTTGGATAAATTCAAATACTCCTTTATCTTTAAGCATTCTTGCAATGAGTATAAAAGTTTGCGATAGAGGGGGGGGGGGATTGTCTTGAGGCGCAAAGAATTGTGTATCTACTCCTTCTCCATCAAGAATTTTTGCCTGTGATGAAGTGATGATCTTGTTTTTAAGGAATTCCATTTGATCATCTTGATTGAGAAACCATACTTCATTGGTTTTTTTGAGTGCAATTTTATAGAGCATACAAACAAAGTTCTTTAAAATTTTTTTCTTTAAATTGCCTTCTATAAAAACATATCCTAACCCCGTTGTGATTGCGATATTTGGAATTTTGAGTTGGTTACAAGCAAGAGAACCATAAATGACAGGTTTGATCGTGTAGTTAAAAACAAGATCTGGCTGAATGGTTTTTAAAATTTGCTTGATACTTAAATAGGTTTGAAAGTCTGATCGTGGATTTGTTCCCTTAGAGTCAATAGACAAGGAATGAAGAATAAAATCTTCTTTTTGCAAAAGATAGAAAAAGCGATCATCTTTTGGTGCAATGATATGGATTTGATAGCCATTTTTTTGAAGCGCTTGCAAGATAGGAAGTCTAAAGTTATACATTCCAAAACAACTATTAGATATAAAAGCAAGAATTTTATTTTTAATACCATTTCTTTGAAGTGCCTGAAGATACATAGAGAGAGTGTGAGTTATATCAAATCTGTTTTTTGCATATTCTCTTGAGGCATTTGCCATTTCCAAATACTTTTCTTGGGATAAGTTGCTGAGATAACTGATTGCTTGAGTGAGTGCATTTGGATTTTTAGGTGGAATTAAAATGCCATTTTGACCGATAATGAGATGATCTTGATGGGAAAAGGGAGGCTGAATGCATTCTTTACAACCGCTTACATTTGTTGTGATGATAGGCTTTTGCATACTCATCGCTTCAAGTAGGGTTCGTGGAATCCCTTCCTTATAGCTTGGCAAAACAACGCAGTAACTCTTTGCAATAAAAGGACGCACATCTGAGCTTTCACCAAGATAAGATATGCTATCTTGATAGGGGGTTAAGTCCTCTTGAGTGATTGCTGAAGGATTTTGAGAGTTCATTGGGCCAAGAAGGCAAAAATTAATTTTTTTCATTGCTTTTTAACTTAAAATCTGAAATATTACAACATCAATGCCATAATTCTGAGTAATGATACCATAAATGATCTTTTGATTTTTGTATGATTTTTTAGAGCTTTAAAGCAACAAGTTTCAAATTAAGGTTATATGATATAATTAAGCATAGATAGAAAATCTAAAATTAAGCTAAGCGTGTGAGATAAAAATGATGGAGACGGAGTTTAAAAGAGGAGAATGTCTCATAAGGGGATTGTTTTTTGCTCTTAGGCAATTGCGTAGTGATGCTACAAGAAAATTCTCAGAATACAACATTGGATTTGAGCAATTAGAGGTTTTGTTTTGTGTAATTGGTGCAGAAAAAGAATCAATGAGTATCAGCGAGATTGCTTCTTTTCTAGATAAAGATAAAGCGACAATTTCTAGGGCTGTGAAAAGCCTTGAGTCAAAAGGATTGGTTTTACGCCAAACAATTATGGAAGATAAAAGAATGATACAGGTTAAATTAAGCGATCAAGGAATGGCAAAGATTATGGAGGCCAAGCAGGAGAAAGATTTTTTTTTAGCAAAAATTGAATCTTCTATCAGCAAAACAGAACAGAAGTTATTTCTAAATGTTTTGATAAAGATTTTAGAGGCAATGGGTAGCGATATAGAAGATAAACATTTAAATCATTTTAAAAATCAAATTTTTAGGGCTCTTGATAATGCATAAGGGATTGATAGGGGGGCTATTATTTTGTTTTTTTCTTGCTATGGGTTTTGGTAAGTCGGTTGCTGTTAATGTTGTGCCTATAGCAAAAGGGAGCTTGAGACAAGAAGAAAGCTTTGTCGGAAATGTTGTTTTTAAAGAGATTGCAAATATCGCATCGCAATCAAGTGGCATTATTCAAGAGGTTTATTTTAGATCTGGACAGAGGGTTAAAAAGGGTGAAAAGTTATTGAGCTTGAGTGATGAATTCTTGCAAAAAGATATCATCATTAAACAGGCAAAATTAGAACAAGCACAATATGTATTGGAGAAGAAAAAAAAAGAACTTGAACGATATAGAAATCTTTTAGAAACGCAGTCAATTCCACTGCAACAATATGAGAATATAGAATATGAATTAAAATCACAGGAGGCAGCTATTTTGGCTCTCCAAGCAGAGCTAGATATTTCTATTTTGGATCTGCAACACAAGGTTGTTTATGCACCTTTTGATGGCATTATTGTCAATCAAAAAGTCCATAAGAGTGAATGGGTAAATACGGGTGAGGCGATCTGTCAGATACTTAATACAAAAGATGTTGAAGTCGTGGCCGATGTGCCTAGTTTTATGATAATGCATTTGGGCTTAAATCAAAAAGTGGAAGTTAAGGTTAATAATCGTAATTATAAGGGCAATATTGTTGCGCTTATACCAAAGGCAGATATCAGCTCAAGGAATTTCCCTGTCTATATCAGCATCAAAGGTGATGATATGCTCCTAGATGGTATGCCTGCTTCTATTAGGCTTGGGGTAAATCAACGAAATAGCGGATTTTTAGTCCCTCGGGATAGTGTTGTTCAACGAATGGGGAAGAGTGGCGTGTTTGTTATCCGTGATAATAAGGCAGTATGGGTAGAAGTTAATGTGCTTGCCATTAGTCGTAACCAAGCTTTAATACAGGGAAATTTAAAAGAAAAAGAACAACTTGTTTTTAGAGGACAAGATCGTCTAGAGTCAGGAGATGAGGCAAAAGTAATACCATGAAAAGATGGATAAAATATTGTCTTAAAAATCCTGTCGTTGTATTTGTGTGTTGTGTTTTTATGTTGCTTTTTGGGTGGATTTCATTGCAAAAAATGCCTTATCAGCTTTTGCCTCAAGTGATCAGGCCAACGATTAGTATTTACACCACTTGGGTGGGAGCAACACCCTATGAGATTGAAAAAGAAATCACTGAAAAGCAGGAGAAATATTTAAAAAATATACCCAACCTTATTTCGATGACTTCCACTTCTAAACAAGGAATGTCAATCATTAATTTGGAATTTGATATTAATGCAGATCCTAAAGCAACATTAATTGGTGTTAGTTCTCGACTTGATGAAGTTCGTGGATATCCATCAGAGGCCAATAAACCCATTATTAAAACAACAGGAGAGAGTGTTCCTATTTCTGTGTATTTGTTTGTAAAAACACTTGATAGCAATGATGATATCAATTTGTATAAGAACTACATCACTGATGAGATAATTAAATATTTTGAAAGAATTGATGGCGTGGGTGAAGTTTATGTTAGCGGAGGAAGAGAAAAGCAACTTTTTATTACGCTAGATACCTCAAAAATGGCATTTTATGGCATTAGAATTGATGAGGTTATCCAGAGCATTAAAAATCAAAATGTCAATATCTCAGCTGGCAGTATGGATTTTTCTCAGAAAAGCTATCGTATCACAACCATAGGAGAATACGATACGATAGAATCAATCGAAAAAACCGTGATTAAAACCAATAATCACAAGAATGTTTTATTGCGTAATATAGCTCAGGTTTCAGAGGGATATGAAAAAGTAACAAGTTATAATCTTCATAATAATGATAATGTTATTTCAATCCAAATACGCCCTACAGCAAACGCAAATATCCTTTCTTTAACCGATAAAGTAGAGCAGACTACTCATTACCTTAATCGTAATTTTTTAAGCAAAAGGGGACTTGAAATTGACTGGGGGAGAGATCAGCGTCAATACATTCAAAGCTCTATTGCATTGGTGAAAGAAAATATTATTGTGGGTATCTTGCTTGCTGTGATTGTATTGTTGATTTTTTTGCGAAGCTTTGTTTCTTTGATTGTTATTAGTATTGTTATTCCTTTAAGCCTTGTTGCTTCGTTTATATTTTTAGATTTTTTTAATCGCACTTTAAATGTGATTTTGCTTGCAGGGATATCTTTTGCAATCAGTATGATTGTGGATAGCGCAATTGTAGTTTTAGAAAATATTCTTAGGCAAAGGCGTTTGCATCAAGATTTTTTGAAAGCTTGTGTAGTTGGCACATATGAAGTTGTCGGTGCTCTTTTTGCCTCGACAATAACAACAATTGCAATTTTTGTGCCTATTGTTTTTCTAAAAGATGATGCTGGAAAACTATTTGTTGATATTGCATTATCTAATATTAGCATCATTGGACTTTCGTTGTTGGTATGTATTTTTGTGATACCTACTTTTTTGTATGTTTTATTAAAAAATAAAAATATGCAAAAGCGAAGCAGTAAAATTGACTTAATTTGTGAAAATATCGGTGAGAAATTATCTGAAATGATTATGAAAAGCGTGGCTTTTTGCACTCAAGATAGATGGCATCAAATTTTAAGCATCGTTATTTTTGTGGGATTTTGTGGAGCTTTTAGTTTTTTTGCATTTCCAAAAACAGATTATTTGCCTAAAGGTAATCAAAATTTTGTCATCGGATATTTATCCATTCCTTCAGGATTATCTCTTGAAGAAAAGAGTCGTATAGTCAGTATTTTAAAAACAGATTTTCAACCTTTTTTATCTCAAAATAAAAATCATCTTTCAGACTCTGAGGTTCCATTGATTAAAGATTTTTTTATCAGTGCAGGGGAGAGCATTTATTTTTATCTCATTGCAGAAAAAGAAAACGAAATAAAAGATTTAATGCGTTATGCTCAAGAATGCGTAGATTCTATCCCAAATGTCAGGGGAACATTATTGCAACAAGAAATTTTTAGCGGAGCGAGTAGTTCAAGTATCGATATTAATATCACAGGTGATAGTCTTGATTCTATCTCTAAGAGTGCAGAAGAAATCATTGCAAAAATTAAAAATTTTATTCCAAATGTGAGTATTCGCGTTATTCCATCTTTAGAAGCAAATAATCAAGAAATTAACCTCTATCCAGATTCTGAAATTCTTGCTTTAAATGGTCTTAATGCAAAAAGTTTTGGCACAATTGCTGAAGTGATATTAAAGGGTAAAAAAGTAGGGGAGTATCGCAGTCAAGGTAGTGGTTTATTGGATATTATTCTTGATTCTAAAAAATCTTTTCATCAAGAAGAATCGCCCGAAGATATCTTGTATTCTCAGATTTTTACTCCTAATGGCGAGGTGATTCCTATTGGATCGCTAGCGGTTGTAAAAAATGAATATGGCGTTTCTAGAATCCGACATTATGAACAAAAGAGAAACTTATTATTAATCCTTAATGTGCGTGATGATACACCCATTGAAAAAGTTTCAGAAGTTTTGCAAGAAAAAGTCATAAAGCCTCAACTCACTCACGATGAAAATGATATTATTTTGAGTGGTTCAGCAGGAAAATTGCAAAATCTCAAAAAAGAACTTTTTAATGGTTTTCTTTTAGCGGTTTTGATTACTTATTTAATTTTATGTGCCTTATATGGCAATTTCCTCTATCCTTTTGTGATTATCTTGACAGTTCCATTAGCTACAACAGGAGGATTGATAGGATTATTCCTTGTTGATAAATTTATCGCTCATCAAAATCTTGATGTGCTCACAATGCTTGGATTTATTATTTTAGTGGGAAGTGTGGTTAATAATGCAATTTTGATTGTGTATCAGACTATCATTAATATCAATACCTATCACAAGCCTGTTAATCAGGCAATTTTAGATGCCACTCGTGTCAGATTGGCTCCCATTTATATGAGTATGTTTACAAGCGTATTTGCACTTCTGCCTCTTGTGCTTTTTAGCGGAGATGGTAGCGAAATTTATCGCGGTCTTGGAGCTGCGCTTGTGGGTGGAATTATTTTTTCTACTTTTATTACGGTTTTGATCATTCCTGCGTTATTGATGCTTTGTATGCGTAGAAATAATGGAGCTTAAATGAAAAAAATTATTCTTTTATTTGTGTCGTGTTTGTGGGTCTATGGACTTAGTTTAGAAAGTGCAATATCTCTAGCTATCAATCATAGCGACAATCTTAAAGAGCAAGATGCTCTAAAAAAAAGAGTAGATATGCTCTATAAGAGTAGTTTTTCTGCTTATGTTCCAAGTCTAGATTTTGGATATGTTTTCAGTTATAACATTCCCTCAGTTTCACGATCTTACTTGCTTAATTCTTTTAATTTGAGAGTAAATTATAATCTTTTTAATGGTCTGAAAGATTATTATACAAATCTTGATTCTAAAGAAACTAAAAAAAGAAGTCAATATTCCTACTATACTGCTCACCTTGATTTGGTGCTACAAACTAAAATGGCTTATATTAAAGCTTTACAGAGTAGGGCATTATTGAAAATCTTAGAAGAGCGTAGGATAAATATTGAAACTCAGAGACACAAGGCAATGCAGTTTGTAAGCCAAGGAATCCGATCAAAAAATGAATCTTTGAGTATGGATATCACCTTGTCTAACACACTCATCAGTATCCAAAATGCAAAATTAAACCTAGAATATCAGTTAAAGGTTTTGGAACAATTGCTAAAAACCACTATCAGTGATGAAGAACTAGAAGATATAAAAATTGATACCAATCGGATTTTAGATAGAGAAGAAATTTTAAACGAGGCTTTGCAAAAAAACCCTCAATACCTGAATTTGTTATCCAATTTAGAATCTGCTAAATATAAAGAAAAAATCGCAATGGGTAATTTTTTGCCAAGTGTTGATTTCAGTGGAGTGAAATACTGGTATATCGATGGAGGAAGTGCAGCGCTTACTAATTATGGGCTTCAAAGTCAGGTAAGAGTGAGTGTGAGTTGGAATATTTTTAATGGGCTTAGTGATGGCTATCGTTTTCAAGCTTCTCGTTATTACACCTTGTCTTTACAGAGTAAAATCCAAGCCTTTAAACGAAGCTTGAGTACTCAAATTGATGAGATAATACGGCAGTTTGATTTGGCAAAACAGCAATATGAAATCAGTAATAATGCGTTGAAAAAAGCCGAAGAGAATTATAAAATCACAAATAATCGTTACACGCAGGGGATTAGCACCTATACTGAATTAATTGATGCAGAGTTACTTTTAAATACCTCACGCACAAATATTTCTCAGTCAAAATACGATATGGCAACTGCCTTAGCACAAATTGATTATCTGCTTAGTTTAGACTAAGCAGATAAAAATTTTATGATTGAATGATTTCTGGTTTTGAGAAAGCCTTTAGAGGGCGGATAACCCCTTTATACTTTTCAACCTGTATGAGAGTTGTGTGAGCTGTATTGCTTTGAGAAAGCTTGCTTGATCCCTTATCGTGAGTCAAAACATTAACACAGCCATGCTGACAGAGAGATTTTTCACCTAATATTTCTGGATCATACCACGCTCCTTCGCATATAATAACAACTCCTTCTTGCACAAGATCGCTCACCAAAGCCCCAACTAGAATTTCACCTCTTTGATTGTAGGCACGGAGAATATCTCCTGTTTTAATGCCTCGCATTTGTGCATCTTTTGAGTTGATAATAATAGGTTCTCTACCATTAACTTCAGCAAAATTTCTTATAATTGAGTTATTCAGTTGAGAGTGTAGTCTAAATCTTGAATGAGGGGAAATGAGTGCAAGCGGAAAGAGAGCTACTTTTTCTTTATTTCCTAACCATTCAAAGGGTTCAAACCAAGCAGGATGACCTAAGCAGTCATCATATTTCATCTTTGCGATTGTAGGAGAATAGATTTCAATCTTGCCAGATGGAGTTCCAAGTCGATATTTATGAGGATTGCTTCTAAAATTACTGAGGCGAGTGTAATATTCATTTTTTGTGTCAATTTTGTCAAATTTTACATAACCTTTTTTGAGGGCATCTTCAAATTTTGGCATTGTGATACCTAAATTAGAAGCTTGATTTTGTGCATCAGCATAGATGGATTTTACCCATTCAAATTCATTTTTACCCTCTGTGAAAACTTCCCCCATTCCCCATTTTTTACAAATTTGCTCACAAATCCAAAAATCACTTTTACTTTCTCCCATTGGCTCTATTAGAGGTTGATTGATAAAAATATACTCTCCATTAGTGCTTTGTTCGATATCGTATCGCTCAGGTTCAAGAGCAACTGGAAAGACAATATCACTCAGCTTGGCTTGGGAAGTCCAAAAAGGTTCCGCAGTGATGATCGTGTCAAATTTTTTAAACCCTTCAATCGCTCGATTGACATCTTGATGACGAGTAAAAAATGATCCACTTGCATTGTAAGCCACTCTCATGTGAGGAAGAGTAATTTTTTCTCCATTTTGATCGATAATACTATTTGGATTAAAAAGGGCATCAATGCTCCTTGAGCTTGGAATGGTGATATTTTTAAATCGACGCCAAGGACTTTTTTCATCGCCAAATCTATCATCAGGAATTGGAGTGATTCCTCTTAGAGTAGGGGATATAAAATTATCTGCACCCTGAGAGTAATAGCCTAAGCTAAACTCAAAACCACAACCCTCTTTTCCGATATGACCAAGCATTGCAGATAAAACAGAGATCATCCAAAAAGATTGCTCTCCGTGATCCTGTCTTTGCAAAGCCCTTCCTGCTAGAATGATCGTATTTTCTTTGGCTATGATTGTTGCAAATTTAGCAAGCGTGCTTGTTTTTACGCCACAAATTTCACTTGCCCAATTTAGATCTTTTTTGATCCCATCGTTTTTTCCAAGAAAATAATCTTTGAATTTATTAAAACCAACGGTATATTTTTTGATAAATTCTTTATCATAGAGGTTATTTTCATAGAGATAACAACACATACCAATCATCATAGCAGTATCTGTATTAGGAATAACAGATATAAAGTCAGAGTCCAGATATCTTTGTGTGTTATTTTTATAGACATCAACGCTAAATATCTTAATCTTACCTGCTTTTTTAGCCTCTTTGAGTTGTGTAAAATATTGATAATTAGAGTGGGTTGGACAACCTACAGCAATTTGATTGGTAACAAGAGGATCACTTCCCCAGATGACAACATTTCTTGCATTTTTTAAGATTGCCTTATATCGTGTGGGGGCTTCATAAACAGTATTTGATCCAAATATATGAGGCATAATCACCATTCCTGCACCTGTAGAATAATCTCCACTTTCTTCTACATATCCTCCTAAAATTTTTAACATTCGATGAGCCACCGTTCTTCCCCAGCTAACTTTGCCATAGCCTCCCCACCAATAGCACTCTCCATAGATCGATTCAGGTCCATATTGTTCAAAATTATCCTTTAATGCTTTAGCTGCGAGTAAAATGGCTAAATCCCAACTGACTCTAACAAATTCTTCCTTGCCTCTTAGATTAGGATTTTTTGGTCCTTTATTTTCAAGATAGCTTTTTCTTACGCAAGGGTAGAGAATACGACTTTCATTTTGAGTTCTATCAGGGACACAATAATTCATTGTATTTGGAAAATGATCCCCTTCAAAAGGTTGAGTGCTGACAATCTGAGAGCTTTGAATATTTGCATAAAAGGGACCAAAGCGATCAGAGCATAAAAATTTTTTATTATCAAAAATAGTTTCTTGAATTCCCTCGATTCTATTTGCTTGTAAGCTACCTAACCCTAAGGCTCCCATTTTTATAAAATCTCTTCTTTTCATTTTTGACCCTTTGTAGCATCTTTTGAGTTTTCTTGTAGATATTTTAAAATCAAAGCTTTATCTCGTGGTGCTAAATCAACATATCCAGCACCAATCATACTCTCTACATTGCTTGGCCATTGGTTTGTCGTGAATGAGGTGGTGTCGTGAAGCCGATGGCAAGCGCTACAAGTTTGTTCGTAAAGATTTTTTGCTTCTTTATAAATGGAATCAGGATCATTTGTTATATCGGATTTATTGACAAAAAAAGTAATGCTCGCTTGATGCCAAAATTCTCCATATTCATCTTCAATTTTATTGCCTAACTTTATGTATGGATTGATATCTCCTTTAAAAGTGGGTTTTTCATTTTGATTCCAAAAAACTGCAAAACTTTCATTTTGAGTTGGGGATTTGACAATTTCTTCTTGATAGTTATCGCTAATTACACCATTAAGCTGAACTTTTAATTCTTTTCCATTGTCTTGCAAAACTTCTACTTTACTTAGAATTTTTGCCGTTCCTATTGCTTTGTTATTCTTTAAAATAGGGACATCTTTTGTCAGGTAGGCTTCTGTGCCAAAGCAAAATCCCATTATCATTCCTAGATAAAGCAGTTTTTTCATTTTTTCTCCTTTTTTGTTTATTTAATATTTATAGCACTCTTTCTCTTTTTATCAATGTATTTCTAAATAAATACTTCAAAAAAATAAAAAATGCGTAAAAATGTAAATGTTACAAAAATATACAAAAATGCCTTTTGTGTTAGAAAATCAAAATAAGTAAGGTGTTGATAAATCTTTAAAGTTATAAAATGGAAATGTGAATTTCATTCACTTAACGAAACAAAATGGGAGGGATTAAAAGATGGGATTATTGAATTTTTTGCCAGATTCAATTTTACTGATTTTGCAAATACTGGTCTTGTTGGGCTCAATTTTTATTGGAGTCAAAATAGGGGGGATTGGTATTGGATATGCTGGGGGAATAGGCGTTGTTCTTTTTGCAGTTTTATTTGGTATTACCCCAGGTGATATACCGACAGATGTTATTTTAATCATTGCTTCTGTCATTGCAGCAATTTCTGCAATGCAAGTTGCTGGCGGAATGGACTATCTTGTTGGGATTGCAGAAAAAATTCTTAGAAAACATCCTCAATATATTAACTACTTAGCTCCATTTATTACTTATTTTTTGACTATTTTGGCAGGGACAGGGCACACAGCTTTTTCGATAATGCCAGTGGTTGTAGATGTTGCAAAAAGCACAAATATCAAGCCTTCTGTTCCGCTTAGTTTATCTGTGGTTGCTTCTCAGATTGCTATCACCGCTTCGCCTGTGGCAGCTGCTGTTGTTTATTTTTCTGGAGTTTTGGAGCCATTTGGCGTGAGTTATCTTAATCTTCTTGCCATTTGGATTTCAACCACTTTTGCAGGATGCATGATCACTTCTTTTATTATAAGTACATTTTTTCCACTTAAACTTGATAGCGATACGATTTATCAAGACAGACTTGCAAAAGGATTGGTTTCAGCTCCAAAAAATCAAGAGAGTAGGGTCAGCACTCCAGAGGCTAAACGATCGGTATTGTTTTTCTTAATTGGAGTTATTTGTGTGGTATGTTATGCCTGTGCCATATCAAAAAATATCGGATTAATCCAAAATGTGATCTTAACTCGAGATAGTGCTATCATCTCTTTTATGCTAGTGATCGCATCTTGTATTGTGATTTTTTGCAAGGCAAATCCTTCTGAAATACCTCAAAGCAGTGTTTTTAAAAGTGGTATGGTAGCGTGTATTTGTGTGCTTGGTGTAGCTTGGCTTGGGAATACATTTGTTCAAGCTCATATTGATGAGATTAAGGGGTATGCACAGAGCTTAATCACAAAATACCCATACTTACTAGCAGTGGGTCTTGCTTTTGCTTCGATGCTACTTTACTCTCAAGCAGCCACTGCCAAAGCGATTATGCCTGCGGTTATCGTGGCGCTTGGTATCACTCCTGAAAATACCCAAAATGTTTATATTTTAGTGGCATCTTTTGCGGCTGTGAGTGCTCTTTTTGTATTGCCAACTTATCCAACTCTGCTAGGTGCAGTGCAAATGGATGATACAGGAACAACAAGAATTGGAAAAATGGTATTTAACCATCCATTTTTGATTCCCGGAGCACTTGCAATTGCGCTGAGCGTGGCTCTTGGATTTCTTGTTGCACCTTTATTGCTCTAAGATAGCTTGCACTAAAAAATCTTGATTTTATGGTAGAATCAAGATTTTTTAACAAGGAGTTTTAAATGAAAAAAATCATTGCAATGTGTTGCTTTGTTGCGTTTGCTTGTGCAGATGGAATCAGCGGATACTACCTTCTGCCAAAAAATGAAAGAGGGGCAGAGAATATTGTCCAAATATTTGAATATAACCATAAATATTATGCTTATGGATTTGCAGAAAAAAACCACAAAGATGCAGGACTAGATACCAAAAATCCAAATCCAGAATTGCGTAAAAGGCATTTGGGTGGGGTTGTCTTTTTATGGAATTTGGAAAAAAAAGATGAGACACATTTTGCCGATGGAAAAATTTATAATTATGTCAATGGTAAAACTTATCACGCAAAAATGGAATTAAAGGGTGATAGATTGATTTTAAAAGCTTCTGCAGATTCTTCTGGATTGTTTGGCAAAACTTTTGAATGGAAAAAGCTAGATGATAAAGAAGTGCAACCTTATCTCAAGCACACTACGCCTCTAGAGAAAGTTATTTTAACCATTCCAGAGTCTAAAAACTAAAATTTATAAAATAACAAATTCTTCTGGATTGTAAAGTTATTTTAACCATTCCAGAGTCTAAAAACTAAAATTTATAAAATAACAAAAAAATAACAAACTTTCAACTCCAACCAAAATTTTTATCTGGTTGGGGAACTTTCAAATCTTTCAAATCTTTCAAATCTTTCAAATCTTTCAAATCTTTCAAATCTTTCAAATC